>Ga0206879_1037_pt1 | contig 32754 bp, 29 predicted proteins | sample Alteio_BWOrgCont_5_FD_152897 | JGI IMG/M metagenome (GOLD analysis project Ga0206879, IMG submission 152897) | Enriched cells from forest soil in Barre Woods Harvard Forest LTER site, Petersham, Massachusetts, United States -... | ecosystem: Environmental > Terrestrial > Soil > Temperate forest > O... | reverse complement strand
ATAATAATTCATGCAACGCTTGTCATATTGGAATAGGAGAAGGGAATCCTCCCCCGGGAGGTGGCTCACTGCTTACATCCATGCTATTCAGAATAAGCTCAGGAAATTCTGCAACAACAGGGCCAATAGATGTTGCAGGTTTTGGCGGACAATTACAAAACAATGCAGTTCCTGGCATACAACCGGAAGGTACTGTAAATATAACCTATACAGACATTAATCTTACTTTCGCGGATAATACACCATATCAGTTGCAGGTACCTAGCTATTCCCTAACAGGAACGTATATTCCCTGGCCTGCAGGCTCTATGATTTCTCCCCGAGTAGCACCCAGATTGGTGGGACTAGGTTTTCTCGAAATTCTTTCAACTCAGCAAATTTTAGCTAACCAGGGCCATATTCCTAATCCCGGTCCTGGTGATACAACTCAAATTAACGGACAGCCGAACTATGTATATGATTTTACAAACAATGTATCTGGGGTATTGGGTCGCTTTGGCTGGAAGTGTGAAGCACCTACATTAAAGCAACAATTGTGCGGGGCATATAACCAGGATATGGGAGTTACTAATTCAGTCTTTCCAACTGAAAGCAGTGCTGGTCAGTCGCAATATACCGCGTATGTTACCTCAGGTGCCAATGTGGGAGATACGGGTCCTGAATTGCCAGATAGCGAATTATATGCCAACTTAGAGTATGTACAAACGTTGGGAGTTCCTGCCTTTCGTAATGCAACAAACTCACAAGTGATACGTGGGTCGCAAATTTTCAATTCATCAGGTGCCCAGTGCGCGTCATGCCATATCCCTACTTTTACAACCCCTGCATTGGTTACATATATAGATCCGGTGCCTTCTTATGCTAATGCAAGTTCATTACTTACAAATGTAATGATACATCCCTACACAGATATGTTATTGCACAATATGGGGCCGGGGCTCGCAGATAATCGTCCCACATATTCGGCGAATGGATACCAGTTCCGAACTCCCCCGCTCTGGGGTATTGGGCTTCTTCCCGTTGTTGACCCTCAAGGTCAATTTTTGCATGATGGCAGGGCGCGTACTTTAATGGAAGCTATTATGTGGCATGGAGGAGAAGCACGTAATTCTCAACAATATGTGCGCAATCTTTCGTCATCTGACAGGGATGCGCTTATAGCATTTTTACAGTCATTATAATTTAAAGCCATTCCAGCTTATTCAGGTTGGGGCGTTTTTTTTGTTTTGACTAATGAAATTTGAACTCCCACATTTAAACCAAGCGAACTGAAAGGGAGATAAATGCGGGGTTCGGTGATAACATTGCCAGACGAAGAATAATTGCCCGAGCTTGCAAAATTCACCTGGTTTTGCCCGGGTTCAATAACTTCCTTCCCGGGGATAAAATTCTGGTAATTGGCTGAAGCTTCTACAAAAGCCCAGGTATTATCGAGCAACAAAACCCTAGCACCTATGGCTCCATGAACACCGTAACTGTAACCGCCACTATACTTATTTACTGAATTTGTGTCATATCCGGGAACGGTGATAGCAACAGTAACAGAAGTTCCTAGCCCCACAATAAACCCTAAAACCAAATAAGGGCGCACCCTTTTTTCGCCGTATTGAAAACGAACGGAGGGTGTAAGGCGAAGCATAGATGATGTAAATTGCAGAGGAGGCTGGTATGAGTTGAATAAAGGGAAGACATAAACCACCGAGCCTGAATTTATTTTGAAGGTATTATTGAGATATGATACATCAAGTTCCGTACCAATATATTTATTGATCATATAGCCTCCATATAACCCGAAATTAAGGCCTTTGCCGAAAGAAAGCGTTTGGGTTGTAAATGCACCGGAATTGTTAGAGTATTCAACCATTTGCATGCCCGCTGCCGGAAAGCCATAACCTGCTCCCAGACCGAAATAGCCCTCCTGGGAATAGCATTTCAATGTTGAAAGCAAACTCAATGTAATTAAAAGCAATGCTCCTTTTTTTGTCTTCATGAATAAGTATTCATACGATTGTTAATTTGATGTTCAAGCACCTAATATAATAATATACTTAATTTTCAGATTAACCCAAGCCATGCTATATGTAATAGATTTTTTTATATTTGTTCAAGAATATGGATTTTTCCACTAAAAAAACATACACCATGAAATACAAACTACTTATCGCACTCACTGCAATTTCAATTTGCGGTTTTGCACAGACAAAAGAGAACAAAAACAACATTTCTTTCGGAGGCGGCACCGAGAGCTATAACGGTGCCTTAGGGAATTCATTGTTCAACTTCCAATATGAAACGTATGGTGATTTTTCGCTTAATTATAGCCGCTATTTAACAAAGGCGTTTGACATTTGCGCCTATTCTACATATGGTGATTTCGGGCGATGCAAAAAAACGTATGACCTGCAAGAATGGTCAGACGGTGCACCGGTATTAAATATGCATTCAAGGCTTACTACGGGAAATATTGCTTTAAAATATAAACTTGCCAATGGTTTCATTATTGATGAAGATTCCAAGATAGCTCCTTACATATTTTTAGGTTGCGGTGTTAATAATGCTGAAGATATTTGGAATCAAAATCGTGTGAATGAAGGTAATTATCTTACCATAAACGGGGGTCTTGGCTTACGCATAAATATTACAGCAAAATTGAATTTTACTTATAACATCAGTTTTGCATACTTCACTAGTGACAGGATTGATAATAATCCAATGGGTGTGAATCCCATAAATATGCAAAACACATATTCACTGGGGTATAATTTCTAATTATAATAGGAAAAGTATTCCTTGCATTACCCGATAATTGCTTATAACTTGGTTAATTAAACCTTACTGAGTTTACTTCCTTTAATCAGGTTATGTTCAAGCAGGTATTCTGCAATTTGAACTGCATTGGTAGCTGCACCTTTACGCAGGTTATCGGCAACCACCCACATGTTTAATGTATTGGGTTGTGATTCATCACGGCGTATGCGGCCAACGAACACCTCATCCTTACCTTCAATATCTTTCGGCATAGGGTATTTATTATTCTTAGGCTCATCAATTACAATTATGCCTTCGCTCTTTTTCAGAATACTAAATACGTCTTCTATTGTAAAATCTTTTTCAAATTCCATGTTAACTGCTTCAGAATGGCCGCCCGTAACAGGTACGCGCACAGTAGTTGCTGTAACGCGTATGTTGTCGTCGCCCATTATTTTTTTTGTTTCGTTAACCATTTTCATTTCCTCTTTGGTATATCCATTATCAAGGAAAACATCAATATGCGGAAGCACATTCATATCGATAGAATGAGGATACACATTTTCGCCTTTGGTTCCTTTGCGCTCATTCATAAGTTGGGCAACCCCTTTTTGTCCGGTGCCTGAAACTGACTGATACGTAGAAACTACAATACGTTTGATCTTATATTTTTTGTGCAATGGGTTTAATGCCACAACCATTTGTATAGTGGAACAATTCGGGTTGGCAATTATTTTATCAGTTGCTGTAAGCACGTGTGCGTTCACTTCAGGCACAACAAGCTTCTTGGTGCTATCCATACGCCACGCTGAAGAATTATCTATAACTATAGTACCAACTTCCGCAAATTTTGGTGCCCATTCTAACGATGTGCTACCACCTGCTGAGAACAATGCAATGTCGGGCCTTTCAGCAATAGCTTCAGTCATGGTGCGTACCGTATAAGAATGCCCGCGGTATATAACTTCCTTACCCTTCGACCTTTCTGAGGCTACCGGAATCAGTTCATCTACAGGGAAATTACGCTCTTCCAGGATCTTCATCATAGTTCTTCCTACCAATCCTGTGGCACCTACTACCGCTACTTTCATAACATTAATTTATTTCATGCAAAAGTATTACTTAGTTTATAAACAGGTACACTATTTGCCCCTATTGTTTAAAAATTGGTGAATAAATTCCTAAAAAGGTCAAGACTTGGTAACATTCGGGTAATTTTATGAACATATAATTGTGTTGAAAATCAGTACTATATAAAGAAATGTTTAAAAATATAAAACATTTAATGTATCTTCATCGTATAGAATTGATAATAAAGCCTTAAAAAATGAACCCCACCGAACTTATTCAGGCTTGTCTTCATCATGATAATATTGCACAACGCAATTTCTACGAGCAGTATTCACCACGCGTAATGGGAATATGCATGCGTTACGCTGCAGGTGCTAAAGACACAGAATCAATGGCACTATATGTAATGAAGCAATTATTTGAGGAATTAGGAACCTGCCCTGCTGATATGGATATGAAAAAATGGGTAGAAGAAAGAACAATTTGGAATGCTATTGAATATCTTCACCAGGATAAACACAGGTACTTTATTGCCAAGACAACAAGGTACATGGAAAATAAGAAAACTATAGAAGGTGAAGTAGATGAAACTACACTAAGTACTGAGGACTCAAAGAAAACATATTTAGCTGCCTTGCAGTCACTTACACCAAGCTACAGGATATTGTATAACCTTACCTATATAGATGAAGTTGCTCCGCCGGTTATTGTAAAGAATTTACAGATAGCGGAAGAAACATACAAAGCAGAATTAGGCGAAGCAAAGTTCCAGTTCAAGCAATATTTGAATACATATTTACATGAACAAGGAGTACCCAGGAAGTAGTATTGAGTTCAAAGCAAAAGAATTACTTGCTTCTATACAGGGCAATTGCCCTGATATGGTGTGGAATGAAGTAAATATTGAACTGGAAGCTAAGAGAACCAAGGCAAATGAAAAGTGGTTTAATAAATACAATACTCCGCGCGTAGCTCTTATTGCTACAGCATGTATAGCCATAGTAACACTTACATCGTGGAAACTTATTTTTTCTAATAAGAGCAGTGTAGGCCCTGACAGATCATATTATCAGAGCCAGGATGCTCAATCTGCCTCTAAAATTGCAAATAATACTCCTCCTCCTGTTACCAAAACTTCTTCAGCTGCTGTAACCCAGCCTAAAAAAGACTCAACTGTTGCGGTTGTTACTACTCAACCGGTTGCAAATGGAAATATTCCAACAACGCAACCGGTTCAACTGGCATTGAATAATACAGCTAACAAGGCTAATGTTATTCAGAAGCCGGTGGTTCAACATAATGTCCCGATGCCTTCTCAACTAGATTCAACGCATGGCAGCACTGTAAAAGCAGGCGCTGCTTCGCTACCTTCAGCTCAGCCTGATACCAGTTTTACTTTTCATAGAATTGGCGCCCCCATTTCATCAGGTGGTGCGGCAATGCAGGATACTGCTTCGAATTAGAATTTAAATTCCCAGATCGAGCCCTGCACTTATAATAGGGTTGGCATAAGGAGATAATGCAGAATTACTGAAATCCCACATCCCGGTTATAATCACGTACGAATGTTCTCCAATGGGCCTGCGTATTCCAATACCGGCAAGCGGAATACCAATATTAGCACGTGTTATGCCCACAAAAGGGCTATAATAATCGGGAACATTAAGAAAATCATATTCTCCTATAAAGAAAAGATGTGACAGTTGTCCCGGGAGAAAATACATGGCCACAATCCTACCACCATATATACTACTGCTGTATGAGTAGTTATAATATGTATCGGTATAGCTATAATATTGATAAATGGGACCTACACCAATTTCTAAATCGTCATTAACACGATAATTAATAAGAGGTGAAATACCCACAAAAGTTATATCGCCGAATTGGAGGCCGAAGCTTCCACCAATGGAAATCTTACTCCAGAAGTCGTTAGGTTGTTGTGCCGTTTGCTGCCCGGGTTGAGTTCCTTGCGTGGTTGAGTTATCACCTGCTGGCCTTACATATTGAGCTTTGAGGTAGCTTGCGCATACCATAAGCATGATTATGGTAAGAATTTTTTTCATGATTGGTAGGCTTAAAAATGCCTATTACGATACAATATTAACGTATCGTCGCCTATTCTTATTTCACCCTTTGAAGGAAAAGGGAAGCTGGGAGCCATAACACCCTCACCCAGAGTCTTATTTGAATAAAAAACTTTTGCCTCATCCCACAGATCTTTCTCAATAAATGACTTCAAAAGCTTTTCTCCACCTTCAACTATTACTGATTGTATGCCTCTTTTATAAAGTTCGTTGAGCATATTTTGCAATAATTTGGCATCGAAAGGTATATGAACGTATTCAACCCCATTGTTTGATTTTTGCTGCTCGGTGAATATGAGTGTAGGAGCCGATTTATCAAAAATATTAGCGTTCGTAGGAATTCTTAATGTCCTATCGAGAATAACACGCACAGGTGAAGTTCCATGGGCTTTGCGAACATTCAGTTTAGGGTTATCCATAATTACAGTGTGCGTACCCACCATAATGGCCTGTTCTTGTCCCCTCCACATATGCACCATTATCTCAGCCTCGTCTTGAGTTATTTTGGCAGGGCTCTCTTCTTTAGTGCGTTTCCTGTCTATAAAACCATCGCTGGTTTGTGCCCATTTTAAAATAATAAAGGGCCTTTTTCTTTCGTGGAATACAAAAAAGCGCTTATTTACTTCCTGGCAATCTTTTTCCAATACACCTGAAGTAACATTGCATCCTGCCTGGGTAAGTTTTTCTATGCCCTTGCCCTTTACTTCAGGGTTAGGGTCAGAACAACCTATAACTATGTTTTTAATACCACTGGCAATAATAGCATCGGTACAAGGTGGTGTTTTGCCGTGGTGGGCACAAGGCTCAAGGTTTACATATAAGGTAGCTTCTTTTAAATCAGCTTTATTTTCAACCGAATTAAGGGCACTTATTTCGGCATGTGGCCCCCCCGAAAAATTCATGGTACCCTTCGCCCAGCACTCCATTATCGCCAACAATAACGCAGCCTACCATCGGGTTTGGGGCTACACGGCCTAGGCCTCTTACCGCTAATTCAAAGCAGCGGTGCATGTATTTGTCATGCTGGTTCATAGTGATTGTTTATTTTCGTTATTCAAATGAAAAAGAAATTTTGCAGACAATGACCTATGCTCAGTTAAAAGCGGTTTTCGAGAAAGAATTAAAGGGTTTTTACTCATCCGATGAGATTAAAAACTTCTTCTATTATGTTACTGACGGTTTATTACAAGTATCAAAAATAACAATCCTTTCCAAACCTGAAAATCAAATAGATGAAAATAATTCACAACGCATTCTTAATATCTTAGAAGGGTTAAAGAAGAAAATACCTGTACAATACCTGATAGGAAAAGCTTTTTTCTGTGAAATGTGGCTGGAAGTAAACCCCTCAGTGCTAATACCACGGCAGGAAACAGAAGAACTGGTCGACTGGGTAATACATGATAATAAGGGTAAAAAGCTTAATATACTTGACGTATGTACCGGCAGTGGCTGTATAGCCCTTGCTTTGAAGAAAAATATGCCAAAATGTAATGTTACGGCTATAGATATTTCGGAAGAAGCATTGGAAACTGCCAGCCATAATGCCGAAAACCTGGGTATTGAAATAGAGTTGATTGAAGAAGATATGTTGGATTTGAGCGGAGATCTAAAGGCCTCTTCTTTTGATTTGATAGTGAGTAATCCGCCTTATATAACAGAGGGAGATAAAAAGCATGTACAGGATAATGTATTGGAATATGAACCGCATCTTGCACTTTTTGTGCCTGATAATGACCCGCTGGTATTTTATAAAGCCATCGCTGAGTTTGCAAAAGGAAATAACGTGATGTTATATTTTGAGATATACGAGGATAGTGGAGAGGGATTGAAAGAAATGTTGCAAAAAATGGATTTTAAGAATATTGAATTACGCAAGGATATTAATGGTAAAGACAGAATGTTGAAATGTATATATATTTGTTAGCCACCATTTGGTATGGACAAAAAAGAAGCTGAAAAAGAAATAGAAAAACTCTCGAAAGAGATTGAGGAGCATAACTACAAGTATTATGCTTTATCGAACCCCAGCATAAGCGATTATGATTTTGATATGCTTCTGGAAAAGCTTATTAAGCTGGAAAAGGAGTTCCCTGATTTGATAACGCAAGATTCCCCTTCTCAACGTGTAGGCGGTGCTATAACAAAGGAGTTTAAGCAGGTTAAGCATAAATACCCGATGATATCTTTGGCGAACACATATTCTGAAGAAGAACTGAAGGACTTTGATGAACGGGTAAAGAAAGTAGTAGGAGAACACGTGGAATATGCGTGTGAATTGAAGTATGATGGTGTTTCTATCAGCTTGATTTATAAACGCGGAAGACTTGAACAAGCTGTTACCCGTGGCGATGGTGTGCAAGGCGATGAAATTACTACCAATGTAAGAACCATTCGCAGCATTCCGTTGCATTTAAAAGGACATGATTACCCGGAAGAATTTGAGGTAAGAGGAGAAATATTTTTGCCATTAAAAACATTTGAAAAGATAAACAAGGAACGTGAAGATATTGGCGAAGAGCCTTTTGCTAATCCTCGTAATTCGGCATCAGGTACCCTTAAAATGCAAGATTCATCTGAAGTGGCAAAACGTAAGTTAGACAGCACAGCTTATTATGTGTTGGGCGATAATTTGCCATTTAAGAAGCATTATGAAAGTGTGGAAACTATTAAAAAGTGGGGATTTAAAGTATCGGAATATATAGAGGTGGTAACGCATATGGACGAGGTACATAAGTTTATAAAAAAGTGGGAGAAGAAGCGCCATGATCTTCCTTTTGATATAGATGGAATTGTAATAAAGGTGAATTCTTTACAACATCAACTCGCATTAGGTTATACCGCTAAATCGCCACGCTGGGCGGTTGCATTTAAATATAAGGCGGAAAGTGTCGCAACGGTTCTCAACAGTATTTCGTACCAGGTAGGGCGGACAGGTGTTATTACCCCCGTTGCAAATCTTCACCCTGTGCTGCTTGCAGGTACAGTTGTAAAAAGGGCATCGCTGCATAATGCGGATATAATTGACAAACTTGGAGTACGTATAGGTGATACTGTTTTTGTAGAAAAGGGTGGAGAGATAATTCCTAAAATAACCGGAGTTGATTTAGATAAGCGCCCTGAACATGCCAAGCCTGTCCATTTTATAACGCATTGCCCTGAATGCAATACTGAGCTGATTAGAAGAGAAGGAGAAGCCCAGCATATTTGCCCGAATGCAAAGGGTTGTCCGCCACAGATAAAAGGAAAGATTGAACATTTTGTGGGCCGACGGGCAATGGGTATAGATAGTATTGGCCCGGAAACTATTGAGCTTTTTAATAAGGCAGGTCTCGTAAATAATATTGCCGATCTGTATGACTTGAAAAAAGAACAAATTGTTGGATTGGAGAGAATGGCTGAGAAATCAGCAGCGAATATTATTGACGGAATAGAAGAATCGAAGCAGGTGCCATTTGAAAGAGTGTTATTTGCATTGGGAATAAAGCATATTGGTGAAACATCGGCAAAAAAAATTGCATTCTATTTTAAAAGCATGGATGCGCTTAGAAAGGCTACATTGGAACAATTGCTTGAAGTGCCTGATGTAGGCGAAATTGTCGCAAAGAGCATAATCGAGTTCTTTGCAGATAAGGATAATGCTCACATAGTAGAGAAACTTCACCATAAGGGGTTAAAATTTGAACTAGGTGCAGAAGAAATAGCCGCGTTTAGTGATAAATTGGCAGGAAAGACATTTGTAGTATCTGGTGTTTTTACTAAACACTCGCGCGATGAGATAGCAAACCTGATAGAAAAGAACGGTGGAAAAAATACAGGTTCTGTTTCTGCCAAAACTTCCTTTATCATTGCAGGTGAGAATATGGGTCCGGCTAAGTTGGAGAAGGCTAAAAAGCTTAATGTTGCAATTATTTCAGAAGATGACTTTTTAAAGATGATTGAATAAATGAAACCCTGGTGGCAATACTTGCTTTATCCTTTTACCCCATTGTACTGGCTGGGTGTCACTGTTCGTAATGTGTTTTTTGATGTTGGTATTTTACGCTCCCGTAAGTTCCCTATCTGGGTAATATCGGTAGGTAATCTGTCGGCAGGTGGCACTGGCAAATCGCCGCATATAGAATACCTCATTCGCATATTGGGTACGTTATCATTGAATAAGAAAAATATGGATATTACTCCATCTCGCACCGCAGTTTTAAGCCGTGGCTATGGGAGGAATACTACAGGCTTTGTGCTTGCTTCTGAAACATCGACCGCTCATGATATAGGTGATGAACCTATGCAGATGAAACAAAAATTTAAAGACCTATACATAGCAGTAGATGAAAAAAGGCCAAGAGGTATCGATAAACTGTTAGAAGTAAATAAAGAGATCAACCTTGTATTGCTTGATGATGCTTTCCAGCACAGGTATGTGAGTCCTGCAATGTCTATTCTGCTGACCAATTACCATCAGCCTTTTTATGAAGATAATCTTATGCCTGTAGGAACATTGCGTGAACCTGCACATAATTATAAGCGTTCAGATATTATAATTGTTACCCGCTCACCACACAACATTACAGATGTAGAGCGGAAGATGATGACAAAGAAAATAAAGCCTTTGGCAAATCAGAAAGTGTTTTATTCCAGCGTGGTGTATGAAGATATAGTGCCGGTATATAAAAACAATACATCTATTCCTGTGATAGGCAAGAATACATCTGTGGTGTTATTTACAGGTATTGCAAATGCCAATGATTTGAAGAAAAATTTACAATCGAAAGCAAAAGAGGTAAAACATTTAGAGTACCCTGACCATCACTGGTATTCGCTGGTGGAGATAATGAAAGTGGTGGATACCTTTAAGCAGATACAGGGAGAGGATAAGATTATCATTACCACAGAAAAAGATGCTGCAAGATTGCATCAGGCATCGGTTGTAGAACAATTAGGGAACTTGCCATTGTTCTATATGCCTATTCATATAGTTATTAAAGAGGAAAAAGAATTCCAGGAAGAGTTATTGCGCCAATTGGGTTCTTACCAATTGTATAATCCTATTCAAAAGATTAGATAGGAATGTTTAAGTATTGTTTAATAGTAGTAGGTCTTCTTTTATGGGGATGTAGTTATGATAATGTGATAGGGAAAGAATATTATTCGAATGGCAGATTGGAAAGTGAAAAGCAATTTAAAGATGGAAAGCTAAATGGCGAGAGTAAAGAATATTCTAACGGCGGAAGATTAATAGCTGAAAGCCATTGGATAAATGGAGTTAAGGATACAGTTGAATATCATTCGCAAGACGGTGAAACTATTAAAGTGATTTATAAAGCAAATGGCAAAATGGGCAAGGTTTATTATAAGATGGATACCGGGAGTTTTTCCCAGCTTATTGAAGACATGGCACTTGCAAAAGCATATTCTCAACAAGATACTCTTACAATAGGTGATACTTTAGAAGCCAACCTATATTTATTTAAAGCTAATCAGGACTCAGTTCATGATTGTGAGTTGTCTATAGGTGTGTTCGATACAGTTAAATATAGACTTGATAGTGTATCAAATAGAATGCGAGTACCACAAAACTTATTTATTAAATACAAAGTTGCTGCTTCTCGAGTGGGTATGCAGAAACTGGCAGGAATTTTCAAGTGTAATTGCCCTGATGGTGTAATTCGTCAATACCCTTTTATATTGCATTATTACGTGAAAGGGAAGCAATAAATTAATTGTATCTCCTCTTCACCCCATTAAGGGTATTCATTAAGAGAGACGCAATTGTCATTGGTCCTACACCACCGGGAACAGGAGTTATATAGCTGCATTTAGGAGCTACCTCATCAAACTTTACATCACCTGCGATGCGGTAACCACTTTTTTTGGTGGCATCTGGTATGCGGGAAATTCCAACATCAACCACAACCGCACCTTCTTTTACCATATCAGCAGTTACGCTTTCTACTTGTCCTGTTGCGACAATAAGTATATCGGCTTGCAAGGTGTGTTTCTTTACATCTACTGTTTTGCTATGACAAATGGTTACTGTACAGTTACCGGGTTTGGTATTTCTAACCATCAGCAAGCTCATAGGCAAGCCTACTATATGGCTTCTACCCATTACCACGCAATGTTTGCCCGCGGTTGGAATGTTATACTTGTCGAGTAACTGAACAACTCCGTATGGTGTTGCAGGAAGGTAGGCAGGCATATTTAAAGCCATTCTTCCTAGGTTCTCAGGATGAAAACCATCTACATCCTTATCAGGAGAAATGGCATTCACCACCTTGCTATCTGAAATATGTTTAGGCAAAGGAGACTGAACAATGAACCCATCAATAGCAGGATTGTCGTTGAGTTTCTTTATTTCACTTAGTAAGTCAGCTTCGGAAATTGTATCAGCCAGGCGAATGAGTGTAGATTCAAATCCAACCCTATCGCAGGTTTTTATTTTGCTACCTACGTATGTTTCACTTGCAGGATTATTGCCAACCAATACCACAGCAAGATGCGGGGTCTTTTTATTGGCAGCTTTAAGTTTAGCTACTTCTACTTTTATCTCTTCAACTATTTCCTCTGAAACCTTTTTACCGTCGAGTAATTGCATTAATAGGTATGAATTATGAGTTATGAGTGATGAGTGTTTTTGATTCATAGCTCATCGTTCATAGTTTATCGTTATTTTACTTTCCAAACGGCATTTTACCAGCCATCTTCATCATATTAGCCATGGCACTTTTATTATTCATCAGCTTCATCATCTTATGCATGTCCTCAAACTGCTTGATAAGGCGGTTCACTTCCTGGATGCTTGTACCACTGCCATCGGCAAGTCTTTTCTTACGGCTGCCATTTAATAATTCAGGGTGAGAACGTTCTTTAGGAGTCATTGATTGGATGATAGCTTCCACATGCTTAAATGATTTCTCATCAATATCGGCGTCTTTAACTGCATTGCCCATACCCGGTAACATAGCAGCTATATCTTTTATATTACCCATCTTCTTAATTTGTTGAAGCTGGCTCAAAAAATCATTATAATCGAATTGATTTTTGGCAAGTTTCCTTTGCAGGCGCTTAGCGTCTTCTGCATCGAAATTCTCCTGCGCTTTTTCTACAAGGGTTACTATATCACCCATGCCTAATATCCTATCCGCCATACGGGCAGGGTAGAACACGTCAAGTGCATCAGGTTTTTCACCGGTTCCTACAAACTTTATCGGTTTCTGTACCACCGCACGGATTGACAATGCAGCACCACCGCGTGTATCACCATCAAGCTTGGTGAGCACTACGCCATCAAAATCTAACTTGTCGTTAAATGCTTTTGCAGTGTTCACAGCATCTTGTCCTGTCATGCTATCCACCACAAATAATATCTCCTGCGGGTTTAGCGCTTTCTTCAACTCTGCAATTTCATTCATCATCTGCTCGTCAACTGCAAGTCGGCCTGCAGTATCGACAATCACGACAGTATTTTCATTCATCTGCGCATGCTTAATAGCAGCCTTGGCAATTGCAACCGGGTTCTTTTCTTCTTCATTAGAGAATACTTCAACTCCTAATTGCTCGCCTAATGTTTTTAACTGCTGTATAGCAGCAGGACGGTATACGTCGCATGCTACAAGTAAAGGCTTTTTGCCTTTTTTATTCTTAAAATAATTAGCAAGTTTCGCTGAGAAAGTTGTTTTACCCGAACCCTGCAAACCTGACATTAATATAACAGTAGGGTTAGCTGTAAGCGGTATAGTGCTTTCGCCGCCACCCATAAGTGCGGTAAGCTCTTCGTGGGTTATTTTTACCAGTAACTGGCCCGGAGAAACTGCTGTAAGCACACTTCTGCCAAGGGCTTTTTCCTTTACGGTATCGGTAAATTCTTTTGCAATTTTATAGTTTACGTCAGCATCTATAAGGGCTTTACGTATCTCTTTAATGGTTTCCGAAACATTTACTTCTGTAATTGTTCCCTGGCCCTTGAGTAGCTTAAATGCACGGTTTAATTTATCTGTGAGACTGTCAAACATGGCTTAAAAAATAAGAAGACAAATTTAGTAAAATATGCGGCCCCACCCCATCCCTCCCCAATGGGAAGGGGGAATAAAAAGAGAAATTATTGGATAATATTAAGTCCTCCCTATCGGGGAGGATTTAGGAGGGGCTTTGTTTTGCAGCCAGCAGATAAAGCACCGCCATGCGTATGGCTACGCCATTTTCTACCTGGTCGAGGATGATGGATTGCTTTGAGTCAGCTACGTCGCTGGTTATTTCCACACCGCGGTTTACAGGGCCGGGGTGCATTACTACTATCTGTTTTTTCAGGGAATCGAGGCGTTCTTTGTTAAGGCCATATTGCATACTGTACTCTCTTAAGGAAGGGAAGTATTTTATATCTGACCTTTCCATTTGTATGCGGAGCATATTCGCTACGTCGCACCATTCAAGGGCTTTCATAAGGTTGTATTCTACTCTTACTCCAAGTGAGGCAATGTGTTTTGGAATAAGGGTAGGAGGGCCACAGACAACCACTTCGGCACCTAGTTTTTGCAGGCAGAAGATATTTGAGAGTGCAACCCTTGAATGTAATATATCGCCTACTATGGCTACTTTTTTGCCTTTTACTTCACCTAGTTTTTCGCGTATGGAATATGCATCGAGCAGGGCCTGTGTAGGGTGCTCGTGGGTACCGTCGCCCGCGTTTATTATAATGGAGTTAACATGCTTTGCCAAAAAGCTGCAAGCGCCCGGGCTGGGGTGGCGCATTACAATCATATCCACCTTCATGGCGAGTATGTTGTTTACCGTGTCTATAAGAGTTTCTCCTTTTTTTACCGATGATGATGATGCAGAGAAGTTGAGCGTATCGGCACTAAGGCGGCGTTCAGCCAGTTCGAAGGATATGCGCGTGCGGGTAGAGTTTTCGAAGAATACGTTGGCAATGGTTACATCACGCAGCGATGGCACCTTTTTTATAGGGCGGTTAATGATTGATTTAAAAGTGTCGGCGGTAGAAAAAATAAGCTCAATGTCCTGTGGGGTTATATCTTTAATTCCTATAAGGTGCTTTACACTGAGCGATTGATTCATACTCTATATTTTTCTATTCGTTCATAATTAGCCAAACTCTGTCTGTTCCTTCTGTTTCTTCCCAGTCTGCCTTCACATTCTGAGAAACTATAGTATCTACACGTTTACCTACATAATCGGGTTGTATGGGCAAGTGGCGGCTGAAGCGCCTGTCTATAAGTACCAGCAGTTCCACTTTACGCGGCCTTCCAAAGTCGAGCAGTGAATCAAGCCCTGCGCGGATGGTCCTTCCTGTATGCAATACATCATCTACCAGCACCACGTTTTTGTCTTCTATAATGAAGTTCATGTTCATGGCCTTGGGTATCACGGGCGAGCGTTTGCGGTAATCGTCGCGGTAAAAGGTAGCATCCAGTTCACCCAACTGTATGTTAGGGTTTTTAGTAAGTGCGCAGATTTTCTTGTGCAGACGGCGGGCAAGATATATGCCGCGTGGCTGAAGGCCAATTATAACAGTATCCTTAAATATATCGTGGTTCTCTATAAGCTGGTGGCAAAGGCGGTCGAGCGTTAGCTCTAAGTCTTGACTTGAAAGTAGTTGCTTTTTCTTCATCAAGGGTTCAAAGATATATAAAATAGTGATTAGTCATTAGTCGAAAGTGGTTAGTGATTTTTTTTTCATTCCTAATATTGATTTAGGGGCAAAAAAAAGGGACGATTTTTTGTCGTCCCTTTTTTATTTGTCATTGGCTTATTTATTCGCCTTTTTCTAGTTCGTCCTTTTCTGACTTATCCATCTTCGTCTTCAGGTTCGCCAGCTGGTCAATATCACCAAGGGTGGTCTTTTCTATAGAGCCCCTGATCTTCTTAACCGCGCTTTGCGCATCTTTTGCTTCAGCTTTTTTGCCTGCAAACTTTTCAGCTTTTTCTCCGGCAACAGCATCTTCTTTAATCCTGGAATGAGAAAGGATGATCTTCTTGGCATCTTTATTGAACTCAATCACTTTGAAATCCAATATTTCCTCAGCCTTAGCCGGTTGCCCGTTCTCTTTTATGAGGTGCTTGGAAGGAGCAAAACCTTCTACTCCGTATGGGAGCATAATGGTAGCGCCCTTATCGGTAAGCTGGGTAATGGTTCCTTTGTGTATAGAATCAAGTGTAAAGATAGTTTCGAAGGTGTCCCAAGGGTTTTCCTCAAGTTGTTTGTGGCCAAGGCTCAACCTGCGGGTCTCGGTGTTCACTTCAAGAACTGTTACATCAATCTTATCGCCAATCTTGGTGAATTCAGAAGGATGCTTGATCTTCTTGGTCCATGAAAGGTCAGAGATGTGGATAAGGCCATCGATGCCTTCTTCAAGTTCTACAAACACACCAAAGTTGGTGAAGTTGCGAACGGTGCCCACATGCTTGGAGCCTTTTGGATATTTGTCAACAATATTAGCCCAAGGATCAGGAGTAAGTTGTTTAATGCCTAAGGTCATCTTCCTTTCTTCCCTGTTCAGGGTAAGGATAATGGCTTCGGTTTCGCTGCCTACCTTAAAGAAATCGTGTGCTGTACGTAAGTGCTGGCTCCACGACATTTCAGATACGTGGATGAGGCCTTCTACACCCGGAGCTATTTCAATAAATGCTCCGTAGTCAGCTACAACTACAATCTTGCCTTTAACCTTATCGCCTACGTTAACATCAGGGCTCAATGAATCCCAAGGATGCGGACTAAGTTGTTTCAGGCCAAGTTGAATACGTTTCTTTTCGTTATCGAAATCGAGGATAACCACGTGGATCTTATCACCCAGTTTAACCACTTCTTCCGGGTGGGTGATGCGGAACCATGAAAGGTCGGTGATGTGGATGAGACCATCTACGCCGCCAAGGTCGATGAACACGCCATAAGAAGTAATATTCTTAACGGTTCCTTCGAGCACTTGTCCTTTTTCAAGTTTCGATATAATTTCTTGTTTTTGTTGTTCAATTTCAGCTTCAATAAGAGCCTTATGCGATACAACCACGTTCTTAAACTCAGGGTTGATCTTAACAACCTTAAATTCCATGGTCTTGTTAACGTATGCATCGTAGTCTCTTACTGGCTTAACGTCGATTTGTGAACCCGGTAAGAAAGCTTCCATACCGAATACATCAACGATAAGACCACCTTTGGTACGGCACTTAACAAAACCCTTGATAATTTCATTGGTGTTAAGCGCTTCGTTAACTCTTTCCCAAGCGCGCATAAAGCGTGCTTTCTTATGAGAAAGAACCAACTGGCCGTTCTTGTCTTCTTGTTTTTCTACGTAAACCTCAACCTTATCGCCAATAGCGAGGTCGGGGTTGTACCTGAATTCAGCGAGAGGGATAGCACCTTCTGACTTATAGTTGATATTCACAACTACGTCTTTGCTGGTCTTGTCCACCACAATACCTTCCAGTACCTGGTGTTCGCTGATAGAGGTTAATGTTTTTTCGTAAGCGGTTGATAACCTGGTGCGTTCAGCCTCAGAGTAGTTATCTTGCTTTTTTCCGATTGTTTCCCAGTTAATTTCTTGAACTGGTGTTGCAACTGCAACGGGGGTTTCTGTTGTTTCGCTCATTTTGTCAGTCCTGAAGCAAGATTTGAATCTGCTTCGCGGGTTGTTCCTGGGTTACAGCCTATCAGGATTGTTATTATTAGCTGTTGCTGTACAGCTTCCTTTTTTTATTAAGGGGTGCAAAGGTAGTAAATATTGTGAATGGAATTACATTAAAGATAATTTTGTAACTTTACAAATGAAAACAGGGGCATTATGATGCCCCTGCCGTCAGTCTGCACTATAATGATGTGCCGGATTGACTATCCGAATCCTGGACAGAAACGGAGTATTTTAAAGCCCTGATTTATCAGGGCTTTATTATTATTTATTCTTTAGTAAATCAATAATCATAGATTTTTGCTTAGTAGAAAAGTTGTGTAGTATATAATTTGCAAAACCTTCGGGTGACTTTTGAATTTTTGTAGGCTGTTTCTTCAGTCCAGCTTCAATCATAGCTTTATATACAGATATTTCATTTTTCTCAACCTTTTTAAATAAATCAGGACGAACCTCTTTCAGTTTTGTAAGATTTCTTTGTCTTTCCGACTTTTTTATTGCCTTGAGTTTCTCATCATTTATGGTTAGCCCCTTCTTTGACTTTAAGTTAGCTATTGCCATTTCAATTTGGACAAATCCCTTACACATTGCTTCAACTTCAGCAAAATCAGTTTGCAAACCCCATGGTCTAACTGATTCTACAAATTCGGGGAAAAATTCAAATTCTTTTGGGTCCAACTTTTTAGGAGATGGATCCCGGTGCTTCCATGTTTCTTCTTTAATAATATGTAAAACAAGTTCAGGTACTTGCGTACTCCTAAACTTGTGTGTTTTGAGGGCTTCTTGAGCCTGTTCGATGAAATCTGTCATTTTATCTTGAGTTTAGTTTTTGATAGAGTTGTTTTGCCAATTCCAATTTTCTTTTAAGTTCTTCCAATGTTAAGACATTACTGGTTTTATTTCCTCCAAGTTCGCGGTTTAACCTAAAGTGTATTTCTGCAAAATCGAGTTTATGATCAAAATGTATTTTACCAACCATTGTATTTATTAACCTTTTATACTTTTCTTTCTCATCAGTAATGGTTTCAACTCTCACAGGACGTTCCTGCATCTTAGGCTTACCAGCTTTTTGAAGGATATCATTCCACATAGTCAGTACTATGTCCTTTGAAACATTATACTTCGCCGACATGAATGTTGCGTCAGTGTCTTCTTCTAAATTAAATAAACTACCACCATATACATTACCATTATTATCACTGGTTGCACTTAAAACAATATCGTCTAACCGTTGTTGATCCCCCTCTATTCTAACGTATTCCTTTTTCAAAGACTCCTCCAGTTCCTGTCTGACATGCTTAATTTCCGCTTCAATTTGCTGTGCATTCATAATTAATGGATGGTAATCCGGAACATACATATAACAAACATCATTGTCATTTTCATTATGATCAGGATTTCTAACACCACGCCCCATTACTTGCATAAACCTCACCATTGTAATTACATTAGATGCATAAACAATACATCTAATTCGCGATATATCTACACCTTCAGAAACCATATTGATAGAAATAATCCAAGTTTTATAACTTGTCTTAAAGTCTTCTATCTTTTTGCTTGAATCTTTATCATCACTGGTGACTAATTCCGCAAAATCTTCACCGAAATCACTGTAAATTCGGTCATATAATCGTTGGGCATCTTGTATTGTTTTACACACTACCAATCCGCCATAATTACTATTCCTTTTATCATTTATTTGGCTCAATTGTTCATTGGCCTTTAGGAAGGTTTGATATACGTAACAATCACCTTCACTCCTAACGGTGAGAATCTGATTGAATAACCTTTTTTGTTCAGGAGTTTCTTCAAAAGTATTTTCAAGTTTTTTAACTCCTTCAAAAGTTTGTGCCTGAGAAGAATTTCTGGGAAAAATTGTTGGACAACATACTTTATCTTTTATGCTATCCGCATAACCGTAGTAGTAATCATATTGTAGCTCGAATTTATCGCCCGCTACGTTGCCCTGACTAGGAAGTTTTTTATATTGAACAAAAGGGATTGCAGCATTATCACTTCTCGTCGGTGTACCACTTAACAATAGAACAAAGCCTGCCTCATCACCAATTTCTTGGATTGCCTCCCCCCATGATTTTTCATCACCAGCATGGTGAACTTCATCAATAATTAGAAATACTTTCTTATTCGTATATCTTTTCAGAACTTCAATATTAAATGGGTTTAAGCTTTGATATGTTAGGCTTACCCCGTGACAATCCCTTGGCCAAGCATGTTTAAATTGATAACCATGATCAACTTTTATATTAAAGTCATATTGAAAGGTGATACTCCAATTTCTTTTTATGTTTTCTGTTGGGCTAATTACTATTACAGAATTATATTCTCCCGCCTTAAGGAATTGACTAAAGACATATGAAGAAAAAAAAGTCTTTCCTGAACCTACACCAGCTACAGCAAGAAAATGATTTCTTCCATCCCTTTTTCTCAAAAGCAATTCATCATAACATTCTTTTTGCCACTTTCTTAAGGATACTTTTTTGTTTACCATTGGCGTTGAGTTATATTATTAAGAATACAACAAATCAGAAGGCAATGGAAATCGATTAAGTTATCAATTTCACAATCAGTAATATTAAATTTTGGTATCCGCCTCCGTAATAAGGAGGTAATGTATGAGCAGCTATAACTGCTTAATGAAATAAACGTGGCTTGTTTAAGCCGAATATCATTTTCCATTTTCTATCGCCACCTTCCATCTTTAATGATGACCATTGGCTTTCGAGTAACAAATGTATAAAAGATGTAGTAAAGAACAACAGATACAACGTTATATTATTAACAATATTTCAACATTTTGCCTTTTTAGCCTACACCTTCAACTTCATCCACTTGCCTTTTCTGAAATAATAGAGAGCAAGAATGGCAATGGTAGTCTCGGCAATAGGGGTTGCAATAAATGCCCCGGTGGCTTTCATATCAAGGCCCTTTGATAAAAAGTATGCAAAAGGAATTTGAAAGATCCAGAAGCATACAAAGTTTATTATGGTAGGTGTGCGGGTGTCGCCTGCCCCATTCAATGCCTGTGTCATAACCATGGCTATGCCATAAAAAATAAAGCCTGAACCAAATATCTGTAATGACTGAACGCCATAATGTATAATAGCTTCATCGTATGAGAAGAAACGCACAATAGGTTCAGCAAAAAATAAGAAGAGTATCATTACGAAGCTCATAAAAATGGCATTGTATTTGGCGGTGAGCATAGCGCTTTTCTTTGCTCGTTCTATCTGTTTTGCTCCCAGGTTTTGTCCTACCAGTGTGGCTGCAGCGTTACTTAGCCCCCATGCCGGTAAAATAAAGAATACCACATTTCGTATGGCTATCTGGTATCCTGCCGATGCTGCCGTTCCACCTGTCTGCGCAACTAATCGTGTTAATGCAATCCAGCTGCCACTGCCAATCATAAATTGCAATGTGGCAGGCCATCCTATATTGATGACAGATGTAATAATGGGCATATCAATCTTGAAATGATGCCTCTTGAATTTCAAAATGCCTTTGCCGTTAAATAGGCGATAACTCTGGTATATCACACCTGAACTTCTTCCTATAACTGTTGCAATAGCAGCACCTTTCAATCCGAATAGATGAATGAAAATAGGGCAGAGGATGATATTGATAATACTGGCTATCCATAAGCTACGCATGGCTATAGCTGCATCACCCGCACCACGGAAAATACCGTTTATCAAAAACAAAAGCATAATAGCCAGGCTTCCACCAAACATAATGCGAGTGAATATGGCACCATCTTTCACCACATCGGGATTAGCGCCCATCAGCGATAAAATATTTCCTGCAAAGAATGTTCCGGCAGCGCTTATAAAAACAGTTACTATCAGGCAAATGATCAGTGATTGTGCCCCGGCATGTGCAGCGGCTTCCGGGTTCTTTTCTCCAATCCGCCTTGCCACAATAGCAGTTGCAGCAGTGCTTAAGCCAATAGCAATAGAGTAAATAAGTGTAATAACAGATTCAGTTAGTCCAACAGTCGCGATTGCATTTTGCCCCAGTTTGCCCACGAAGAACATATCTACCAATGCAAATACACTTTCAAGGCTTAATTCGAGTATCATAGGTATAGCAAGCAAAAACACTGCGCGGCGTATACTGCCGATGGTATAGTCTTGCTCCTCCCCGTTAAGAGATAGCCTGATAATATTAAATATCCTTTTTAACACGGGGACAAAAGTAATATTCCCGCCCTCACCCTGACCCTCTCCCGCAGGGCGAGGGATATCCAACAGACGGGGAGATGATTTATAAATGATAAGAAATATAGCAAAAATAATCAAGTGCCTAATAATCAATAGCTTAATTATGGTTTACACTTTTTAGTCTTTGTAAAGGGACTCTACATTGACAATCAATAAGTTAATTTGAAAAAATGTTTAAAAAGTGTAAACTTATGTAAACCCAGCCCTAACTATAAATTGTAATGATTTGTTAGTGAAATTCGTGGCAAAACTCCTCCCTTAACCCCCTCCAAAGGGGAATACAAAAGCAAGCCTCATTTTCAATTCATTTTTCGTACATTTGCCGCTTCAAAATAAACTTAGAAAAGAATGAAAGATCTATTCGACAAAATCAGAGAACGCCGCGGTCCGTTAGGACAATATTCAAAAGAAACCCATGGTTATTTCATGTTCCCTAAACTGGAAGGTGAAATAAACAGCCACATGACCTTCAGGGGCAAAAAGGTGCTTACATGGAGCTTGAATAACTACTTAGGGTTGGGTAACCATCCGGAAGTACGTAAGGCTGATGCTGATGGTGCCGCAAGATTTGGCCTTGCATTGCCTATGGGTGCTCGTATGATGTCGGGTGATTCTAACTACCACCAGCAATTAGAAACTGAACTGGCTGCATGGGTACAAAAGGAAGATGCTGTATTAGTAAACTTCGGTTACCAGGGTATGGTTTCTGCTATTGACTGCCTTGTTGACCGCCATGATGTAATAGTATATGATGCTGAATCGCACGCTTGTATAGTTGATGGTGTAAGGTTGCACATGGGCAAGCGTTTTGCCTATAACCATAACGATATGGAGAGCCTTGAAAAACAATTACAGCGTGCTGAGGTTCTTGTAAAAGATACCGAAGGTTCTGTACTTGTTATTACCGAAGGTGTATTTGGTATGTCGGGCGCACAAGGTAAGCTGAAAGAGATTGTTGCACTCAAAAAGAAATATAGCTTCCGCTTATTTGTTGATGATGCACACGGTATTGGCGCAATGGGCAAAACCGGAGCAGGTACAGGCGAAGAGCAAGGCTGCCAGGATGGAATAGATATTTATTTTGGAACCTTCGCTAAATCGTTCGCCTTGTTCGGTGGCTTTATAGCAGGTAACGAGAATATAGTTGAATACCTGCGTTACAATATGCGTTCACAAATATTTGCAAAGTCAATGTCAATGCCGGTGGTAATTGGTGCCTTGAAGCGCCTTGAACTTATGCGCACACATCCTGAATACAAAGAAAAACTTTGGACCATAGTACGTGCATTGCAAGACGGGCTTAAAAAGGCAGGCCTTGAAATTGGCGTTACACAATCGCCTGTTACTCCTGTGTACCTTAATGGTACTGTACCTGAGGCTACCAATGTAACCTTCGACCTTCGTGAGAATTATGGTATTTTCTGTTCTATAGTAGTATATCCTGTGGTGCCTAAGGGTATTATATTATTAAGGCTTATCCCTACTGCGGGCCATTCGCTTGAAGATGTAACATACACCGTAAAAGCGTTTGCTGAAGTAGCTAAGAAACTTAAAGCAGGACAATACTCAGCGGAGAAGATGGCTCCGGTTAACGTATAAAAAAAGCCCGGGCATTGAAAAATGCTTCGGGCCTTTCTTTTCCATCAAACAAGATTATGTGGCCTTGGGGGAATTACCTCCAGCAACCCCTTACCCAAACACGGCAAGGGCCGTTCCATGCCCAGTAGCCTGGAAACCAGACCGGGTGGTAGCATGCGCGGACAACAACACAAGGGCGCGGGCCACAGCCCCAACCTCTATGTCCCCATCCCCATCTGCCCCAGCAACGGGCCTGTGATGTTCCAGCGAAGCATGTGATGAAGGCTAATGTTAGAATTACAACTATGCGTTTCATGATATATTGGTTTTAGTACAATAATTGGACAATGAGAAATAAAAAAGGTTTAACCAAAAAGGTTAGTGGGCTAGCGCCCGAGGTTCCTGAAACCTCTCCAGATGATCTTCAGGTCGGTGAGCACATGGTAGTCGCGTGCATAAACCGAGTTGAGGTTATGGATAGCAGCGCTATCGGCTGGTGTAGGCTTAATAGTATCGATAGGGGAGAGGATACCTTTTTTAATTTTCGGCAAACGGCTGGAATCGTTTCCAGTAGCGTATCCAACCCAGGAACTGCTGCCAATAAGCACACTAAAGATATTAGATATGTACCCAATCGGATTTCGTTGGAGCAACACGAGTAATGGACTGAATAATAAGAGAAAGAAACTGAGTGCAATGTCAAGAATACGCTTGTCGCGAATATTGGGTGTGGTATTAATAGCATGCACATCTATCACATATAATTCACCGGAAGTATGAATAGAATTACTACCAATAATGGCCCAGCTTTCTGGCGGTGCAATTTTGAATTCCAGCTCGGCACGCGGTATAGACGACATAGCATCCATAATAAGCTGAGTAGATAAATCCTTCGCACAAAAAATGACTTCGTTAATATTATATATGGTTATAATCTCGTTCCAGGTGCTGAACTTACTGCCGTTGCTGTTAACGGTTTGTGTAGGATCGGCGTATCTTATTTCTCCTGTTTTCACTCCTGTTTGGTTAAGTAAATCGCTCACACGTTTGCACTCATCATCCTTTCCAATTATAAGTAACCTGCGTGTATTCTTACCAAAACCAGGTACTCTCAACACACGCAGTAATTGCCTAATACCACTGAGCGCAATAAGCACCCATGCAGAACCAATCAGGATGAGCGCCCTTGAGAAACGATACCTATCAGGCAATAATGCATACAGTATAAGAATCAACCCGGTTCCCCAAAGTATACCACGTATGGTCTTCCAGTGGCGCATAGGCTTGTCGTATCCACCGCTAAGCAATATGCTGAATATCCAGATGAGGATATATGAGGGAAGTACAATGAGTAAAAAGTTAGCAGAGAAATAGTCGGTAGATGAGAATTTAATATTCTCATAAAAGAGTGAAATGAAGTAATACCCTGTATATATGATTATGAAATCGGCAAGCGGCAAAAACATCTTATCCATAAAGCGGCGCGCAATGGCAATAGAGGCGCGGAAGAATATAGCAGCATTGATAAGTGAAGAGAATAACCTTGCATTTTTTTGTGAGAAATGTTTCTGAGCAAATATCCGCATAGCGTTGTAGAACATTATCACGTAGTTCACACTGCCCTTCTTGGTGCTTTCTCCTTTATAGTGAATGATGCGGGTTTCAGCAAAATAATAGTTCTTGTAACCAGCCTGAATAATACGATATGATATGTCTATATCCTCGCCATACATGAAGAATGATTCATCAAGCAATCCTGCTTTATCCAATGCGGCTTTACGCATCAGCATGAATGCCCCTGAAAGCACTTCTACTTCATTGGTCTCGTCTTGTGATAAGTATGTAAGGTGGTATTTGCCAAACCTTTTAGACTTTGGAAATAATGAAGCTAATCCAAATATTTTATAGAAAGCCACTTCAGGCGTTGGCAGCGCCCTCTTCGATTCAGGCAGAAAATGTCCTGTGCCATCCAGCATCTTCACTCCCAAAGCTCCGGCCTCGGGGTGAAAGTCCATAAAGGCAATGGTTTTGGAAAAGGTCTCTTCTTCTACAACGGTATCAGGATTGAGAAGGAGGATATAGTCGCCGTTAGCTTGTCTTACAGCCTGGTTATTGGCAGCTGAGAAGCCCACGTTCTTTTTGTTTTCGATGAGTTTTACTTCAGGGAACTTCTCCTTTATCATCCCTATTGAACCATCTACCGAGTTGTTGTCGACCACCCATATCTCAGCTTGCATGTTCCTTGTTGCCTTACGCACCGAATAGAGGCACTGCTCAAGAAAATGCTGAACGTTATAGTTGACAATGATAACAGATAGCTTCATAAGGAGTGGTTACTTGCGCGTAATAGAAGATTCGTAAGGAATGCGCATAAGTATAGACTGGCCAAGTGTAACTTCATCGGCATATTCAAGTTCGTCACCTACAGGTACGCCACGTGAAAGGGTGCTAAGGGTAACAGGGAAAGAAGAGAGTCTTTTATAAAGGTAGAAGTTGGTAGTATCACCTTCCATAGTAGATGGAAGCGCCATGATAAGTTCTTTTACATCGCCTGTCTCTATTCGTTTCAGCAAAGGTTCAATATGCAGGTCCATAGGGCCAATGCCGTTAATAGGAGATATTATTCCGCCCAACACATGGTATGTACCGTGATATTGTGAAGTATTCTCAATGGCTATCAGATCGCGGATATCCTCTATAACACAAATGGTTGAATGGTCTCGTGATGAATTAGAGCATATCTCACACTTGTTCTTCTCTGATATAGCAAAGCATATCTCGCAATAGTGTATCTCTTCCGCCAGCCTTGCAACGGTATACGACCATTGTTTCAGCTCGTCAGGGTTTTGCCTGAGCAGGTGCAATACATAACGCAAAGCCGTCTTTTTACCTACGCCAGGTAGCTTGGCAAATTCGGCCACAGCCTGTTCCAAAAGTTGAGAGGGGAGATTCATTCTTCAAAAATAGGAATTAAATTTATTGAGCCCTTTTGAAATTAATACCTTTGTGCCATATTACACATAGTATAACATGCAAACTCCAAAAATATTTTCCATGTACGCCGAAATGACTCCAAATCCTATGGCTATGAAATTCGTAGCTGAAAGGATGTTGTTGCCGGAAGGTGTGCAACTGGAGTTCCTAAAGGCTGAGGAAGCGACTTCTTCGCCTGTAGCGGTAAAGCTCTTCGAACTGCCTTTTGTGAAAGGGGTTTTTATAACCTCTAACTTCATTACCGTTTTGAAGAATGACAAGGCAATGTGGGATGAGGTAGTATTTGATGTAAGGGATTATATCAAGGAATTCTTTCTGAGTGGCGGCAAGGTATGGAACGGACCTGCGGTTAGTGAAGAGAAGCAGAATAGTACGGTGCAGGAGCAGCAACCATCTATGGTTAATCATGTTGAGCCTGCTAATGAAACTGAGCAAAAGATTATAGAGATACTTGAGACTTATGTAAAGCCTAATGTAGAGAATGATGGAGGTATGATACTCTTCCAGTCGTTTAAAGATGGGATAGTAACGCTTCAATTGAAAGGCTCTTGCAGCGGCTGCCAGCATTCCTCACAAACCCTTAAGGCAGGTGTAGAAACCCTACTAAAGCGTATGGTACCCGGTGTACACGAAGTGCAACAAGAAATGGTATAAAGCCTAGTGCTTTACGTAAATAGAGTTCGGCTGGAAGTATTTTGATATCAGGAAGGAGAAGGAAGAAACAATCATAAGAGGCACCAATAACCCATACCCACCGGTAACTTCAGCAATTAAGAATATAGCGGTCAGGGGAGTGTGCATAACGCCACTCATAAGCCCTGCCATTGCTACGGCAATGAAGTTGGGCTCATTTAACTTATCTATGCCCATTATCCTGCCAATATTAAAGTAATTGATACTATACACAAAAAAGAAACCTACCATCGAGCCCATAAAAAGCGAAGGTGCAAAGAAGCCACCATTCCCTCCCGAACTTACTGTAAGCTGTGTGGCCACAATTTTTACAAGCATTATTCCCAAGGTAAAGACAAGCAAAGCTATGGCTCCGCTCATCCCTGAATTATTGAGATTATAAAAGGGGCTCCCATTAAAAAGAGAGGAGTAATCACTATTCAATAACATTTGCACGGTATGGTATCCTTCACCATATAATGGCGGGAACAGGAATATCAATCCCCCAATAACTGCACCACCAATAAGTGCTTTTTTATATGGATTCATAACTGGCTTCAAGAGTTTTTCAGAATATGCTATGCCTTTCATTACATAAACCGAATAGAAACCTGTAATGACACTAAGCACAATATAAAAAGGCAAGGCTTTTATATCCCATCCTTTATCGAAAAGATGGAATATCTGTCCTCCGCTGTATAGCAATTGTGATATTACTGATGCTATGGCTGATGCAATAAGAAGTGGAACAAAGTTCACCGTTGAGAATTCTCCGAGAAGTACTTCTATAGAAAACAGCACACCTGCAATAGGTGCTCCAAATATGGCTGATATACCTGCTGATGCACCACAGGCAAGAAGTAGGGTACGTTCCTTATAATCGAGATGAAAGAGTGAGGCAATGTTTGAACCGAAGGCGGCACCTGTAACAACAATAGGAGCCTCTAATCCCATTGAACCTCCAAAGCCCACTGTAACGGAAGATGTTATCATGTGCGAATACATCTTATCTTTTTCCATATAGCTTGACTTGTTGTAGATGTTGCTTACCACATTACTTATGCCTCTGCCAAGCTTACCTTTTTGTATAATTTGAGTATAAAGGGTTGCAAGTACAATACCTATAACCGGTAAAACAAGTAATGTATAATTCGTACCCTTTTTGTGGACCTCCATTAGCGCCTCAAGGCCATGGGTTGCTTGCTTAAGGGCTACTGCTGCTAATGCTGCGACTATACCAACTACAACACTAAGGAGCAGGAAGAAATTACGGGGGCTAAGATGAAGCCTGGTAAGTGATATTTTTTGAAGTAATTGGGGTACCTTCATAATACAAAACTAACAAAAGAAATTCTTCGCCTCTTAGGCTTTTTTGTAATCAATCCTTACAAGAGCAAGTAGGAGAGAAATAGATAATGGTATGAGGCAGATAACCCTTAAGAGTAGCCTGCTCATCATCACTGATAAGTATTACGCGTAGGTCAAATGCTTTTAAGTTGGTCAGCTTGCTTAACTCGCTGGGGAAATAGCCAATATTGTCGCCCCACATATCTATATACCGTAATTGCGTCAGACTGCCAATCTCATTAGGTAACAGAGCTAATGGGTCACGATTCATTATAAAAAACTTAAGGTTAACAAGCTTCCCTATTGCCGGCGGGAGTGAATCAATATCATTCTTTGAAAGAACAAGTTTCTGCAGTGAGGTAAGTTCACCTATCCAGATAGGGACGGTCTTTATTTTGTTTTTGCTGAGATCCAGGTATTGAAGGTTTTTAAACTGCCTTATCTCTTCCGGGAATTCGGTAAGCTTATGCTTGATAAGTACCAGTTTTATAACCTTATCGGGGTTGGCTTTAGCTTCTTCAAGCGAAGTATATGCTCTTACGGTATCCAATGAAAGAGAGTCCAGCAACTGGGCTGAGCATAATTTACAAACGAGAAAAAATATAAACGGGAGAGCCCTCTTCATGAATGCAATTTACTCTTTTCCTTCGAATGAGCCCATGGCGCAGAACTTATTTATGCGTTTCTGCACCAGCTTATCGGGTTCTGTTTTGCTGAGTTTTTCCAATTGCTTAAGTATTTCATCCTTCACATTCTGGAAGGCTTCCTTAGGGTCAACATGCGCACCACCCAAAGGTTCTTTAATTATACCGTCAATAAGTTTGTTGGCAAGCATATCATCAGCTGTAAGTTTAAGTGCTTCTGCCGCTTTCTCTTTAAAATCCCAGCTCCTCCACAAAATGGATGAGCACGATTCAGGAGATATAACCGAGTACCATGTATTTTCCAGCATCAATACTTTATCTCCAATGCCTATGCCCAATGCACCGCCTGAAGCGCCTTCGCCAATAATGATATTAATAATAGGCACACGAAAGCGCATCATTTCAAATATATTGCGGGCTATAGCTTCTGCCTGTCCGCGTTCTTCGGCTTCGAGGCCAGGGTAAGCGCCAGGGGTATCTATTAAACAAACAATAGGGACATTGAATTTCTCTGCCATTTTAAAAAGCCTTAACGCTTTTCTATATCCTTCAGGGTTAGGCATACCAAAGTTGCGATATTGACGCAGCTTCGTGGTATTACCTTTTTGTTGCCCAACTAACATTACACTCTTGCCATCTATCCTTCCCAGTCCGCCAACCATGGCTGTATCATCTCTTACATTGCGGTCACCATGCAATTCAAAAAAAATCGCCTCCGGTAAGGAATTGAATATAATCTAATGTATAGGGCCTGTCAGGATGACGGGAAAGCTGAACACGTTGCCATGGGGTAAGGTTCTCAGCTATCTTTTTACGTGTGGCCTTTATCTTTTCTTCCAATTCTTTTACCGAGGCCGAGGTGTCTATCTTGCTCTTCTCCTTAACCTGCTTTAATGTTTCAAGCTGTTCAATAAGTTCCTCTACCGGTTTTTCAAAATCTAAGAAGTTCATCTAAATGCTTTTTGGAGGTGCGAAATTATAAAAATACTGGGCTTTAATGTTAAATCTATTTATAGTATTGATTATCAATAGTTATTGAAGCTGTATGTTTGTTTGCTAAATTTGTGTTTATGAATAAGTTTATCCTTATTTTGGTTTTAAGTTTATCGAGTATGCGTGAAGTATATGCCCAATCGGATTCTATTACCTCAAAAAGGAAGACTATAACCGCAGAACAGTTTGCAAAGTTGAATTTTAACTATTGTGATACCTTTTCAATGGAAGTGAGTGGGTTTTATCCAGTATTGAAGGTATTGCCTTCAATTGAAAATGACAGCATTCATTTAGTTAGAATTTTAAAACGGGAAGGATGGGAAACGACAAATGGTGGTGGATGGGGAAATTGGCAGAAAGGTCCACGTTTTATCAAAGTAGATATGAAGAAAGGAAATTGCGATTGTACAGTGATTAAATCGTACTATAATTACCATAAAATGAAAGATGGTTACTATTCGTTGAAAGTAACTGAAGCAATATTTTGTAATAAGGAATATAAGTACGTTGAGAAGTAGTTTTCTATACCAATAGTTTCAGAGCTACCTCCTTGTCGTTATCCATTTGTCGTTTAAGCGCCTGTATGTTTCTGAATTTTTCCTCATCCCTTATCTTTCTATAGAAGAAAACAGTCAGGTGCTTATCATATATGCGTTCCTTAAAGTCGAACATATGCACCTCCATGCTCCTGCCTTTTCCTTCAACTGTTGGGTTCATTCCTACACTTAGCATTCCCTTTAGCCTCTTTCCTTCATAGTCCACATACACTGCATATATGCCATCTTCAGGCATTACTTTTGAACTGTCTAATACTTCTAAGTTGGCTGTAGGATAACCCAGTTTAGTGCCTCCAATCTGCAGGCCTTTTACCACTTTAGCATGCAAAGAATATATATACCCGAGGAATTCAGTAGCGGTAGTCATATCGCCTTCGGCAATGGCCCTGCGTATTTTGCTGGAGCTAATGGTTATATCATCTAATGCAAATGGCATTATCTCTTCTACCTCGAAACCTAATTTTGGCCCCCACTCTTTCAAATCCTTTATAGAACCCGTGCGTTTATGCCCAAAGTGGTGGTCGTGACCTATTACAAGGGTTTCTACATGTAACTTACCCACAAGTATGTCCTTTATATAATCCTGGGCCGATACCAGCGAAAGTTCCTTGGTAAAAGGGTGAATAATGAGGTGTTGTATTCCGGCTTTTTCGAGTAATTCGGTTTTTTCAGAGGATGAAGAGAGGAAATGCATACCTTCTTTTTCGGGGAAAAGTACTGTACGCGGGTGGGGATTAAATGTAAGTAAAACAGTCTCTTCTTTTTTAGCAGCAGCTATTTCTTTAATCCTGTCCAATATAGCCTTGTGACCCAGATGCACCCCATCAAAGGTACCTGTAGTGACTACCGTTTTTTTAATCCCGGCCTTGGCAAATTCTTCTATCGAGTTGTATATTGTCATTCTTCTTTATTGAGGCAAAAATAGATATTCACGGGTGTGCAAAATTAAAAATTTATAAAAGCTATTGCGCACATTAAAAATGTCATATCTTCGCAGCACTTTTTAAAAAAATATACTATGGCAACCGCTACGAATAAAGGAAAGATCGTCCAAATAATTGGACCGGTTATCGACGTGAGGTTTGAAAGTGGACACCTCCCTAATATCCTCGATGCACTGGAAGCTCAGAGAGCTGACGGGCAAAAAGTAATACTCGAATGCGAACAACACATTGGTGAAGATACCGTGCGTACTATCGCTATGGATTCTACTGATGGATTGAGAAGGGGATTGGAAGTAACCGATTTAGGTTCTCCGATAAAGATGCCTGTGGGCGACCAGATCAAAGGCAGGCTTTTCAATGTGGTAGGTGAAGCTATTGATGGTATTGGCACCATTAGTAATGAAGGTGGATATTCTATTCACCGTGAACCTCCAAAGTTTGCTGACCTTTCTACTTCAACAGAAGTATTGTTTACCGGTATAAAAGTTATCGACCTTTTGGAACCATATGTAAAAGGTGGTAAAATTGGTCTGTTTGGTGGTGCAGGTGTGGGTAAAACCGTACTCATCATGGAGCTTATCAATAATATAGCAAAAAGCTACGCCGGTGTTTCTGTATTTGCCGGTGTAGGTGAAAGAACCCGTGAAGGAAATGACCTTCTTCGTGAAATGATAGAATCAGGCGTTATCCGTTATGGCGATGCATTTAAGCATTCTATGGAAAAAGGCGGATGGGACCTTTCAAAAGTAGATAAGGCAGAATTAGCAAAATCACAGGCTACCCTGGTATTCGGACAGATGAATGAGCCTCCGGGAGCACGTGCTCGTGTAGCATTATCCGGTCTTTCAGTAGCAGAGTATTTCCGCGATGGCGATGAAAAATCAGGTGGAAAGGACATCCTTTTCTTTATCGATAATATTTTCCGTTTCACACAGGCAGGTTCCGAAGTATCAGCGCTGCTTGGCCGTATGCCTTCAGCCGTAGGTTATCAGCCTACACTGGCTACTGAAATGGGACAGATGCAGGAGCGTATTACTTCTACAAAACGCGGTTCAATCACATCAGTTCAGGCAGTATATGTACCTGCGGATGACTTGACTGACCCTGCACCTGCAACAACATTTGCTCACTTAGATGCTACAACCGTATTGAATCGTAAGATTGCTGAGTTGGGCATTTACCCTGCAGTTGATCCTCTTGATTCTACATCAAGAATATTGTCACCGGCTATATTGGGTGAAGCCC
>Ga0206879_1035_pt1 | contig 32917 bp, 28 predicted proteins | sample Alteio_BWOrgCont_5_FD_152897 | JGI IMG/M metagenome (GOLD analysis project Ga0206879, IMG submission 152897) | Enriched cells from forest soil in Barre Woods Harvard Forest LTER site, Petersham, Massachusetts, United States -... | ecosystem: Environmental > Terrestrial > Soil > Temperate forest > O... | reverse complement strand
CACCTTTCCAGCAGACAACCGCGTCTTCGTAAACCGAAAGACTCTTGTCCGGTACCACCAGGTCTTCGTCAATTCCCATAATGTTTCCGAAGCCTTCACAGGTTTTGCAGGCTCCTACCGGATTGTTAAAACTGAAAAAGTGTTCGCCGGGCTCTTCAAATACGATCCCGTCCAATTCGAAACGGTTGGAGAATATTTTTGTTTCACCGTTCACTTCAATGTAACATTCTCCCTCTCCCTCGTAAAATGCGGTTTGGATAGAATCTGCAATGCGATTATCGGTCTCTTCATTTTGGTGTTGGACGGTAAGCCGGTCGATCACAATCGAAATATCTTCTTTTTCTGAAAACCTCGATTTTATAAATTCGTCCAGACGTTTCACTTCGCCTTTGTACTGAATCCGTGTGAATCCCTGGCGAAGAAGAAGATCGAACTGTTCTTTACGGGTCTTGTCCTTCTTTTTTTTCAGCGGGGACAATATGAGAAAACCGGTTTCTTCCTTAAGGGTATTCAAAAACCGGATAACGTCTTCTACGGTTTCCCGTTTTACCTGTTGCCCTGAAACAGGTGAATAGGTTTTTCCGATTCTTGAAAAAAGCAATTTCAGGTAATCGTAAATTTCAGTTGAGGTCCCCACCGTTGAGCGGGGATTTCTGGATATTACTTTTTGTTCAATAGCCACAGCCGGAGAAATACCCTTAATGTAATCCACGTCCGGTTTGTTGATGCGTCCTAAAAATTGCCTGGCATAGGCCGAAAGGCTTTCTACATATCTGCGCTGGCCTTCGGCATAGAGGGTGTCAAATGCCAGGGAAGATTTTCCGGATCCGCTAAGGCCGGTTATCACTATCATTTTATTCCGGGGAATGGCCACATCCAGATTTTTCAGGTTGTGCACCCGTGCCCCTTTAATGATTATGTTTTCCCTTGGATCCAGGGTTTCGAAGGATGCTGCGCTCTTACTCATCAGGTTTGCAAAATGCCGACATTGTAGGGTTTGGTAACGGGGGCGTTGTTGGCCATTTCAATTCCCATGCTGACCCATTTTCGGGTGTCCGCAGGATTGATGATAGCGTCCACCCAAAGCCGGGCCGCCGCATAATAGGGAGAGGTTTGTTCTTCGTATTTTTTAGTTATTTCTCCCAGCATTTTTGTTTCTTCCTCCTTCGTGATCTCGGTCTTGCCCTGGGACTTGAGCGCTGCAACCTGAATCTGCAACAGGGTTTTAGCCGCCTGAGAACCACCCATCACAGCAATCTGTGCGCTGGGCCAGGCCACGATTAAACGGGGGTCATAGGCTTTTCCGCACATGGCGTAGTTTCCGGCCCCGTAGGAATTTCCGATAATGACGGTAAACTTGGGAACTACCGAATTGCTCATGGCATTCACCAGTTTGGCTCCATCCTTAATGATGCCTCCCTGTTCTGATCTGGAGCCTACCATAAATCCGGTTACATCCTGTAGAAAGAGCAGGGGGATTTTCTTTTGGTTGCAATTCATAATAAAGCGGGCGGCTTTATCGGCCGAATCACTGTAGATAACACCGCCGAACTGCATTTCTCCTTTTTTGCTCTTGACTACTTTTCGCTGATTGGCGACAATGCCAACCGACCATCCTTCGATCCGGGAGAGTCCGCACAATATGGTTTGTCCGTAGCCTTCCTTGTATTCCTCAAAGGCTGAATCATCCACCAGGGATGAAATAATCTCCCTCATGTCATAAGGCTTATCCCTGGCGTCAGGTATAAGACCGTACATGTCCAATTCGTTTTTCAAAGGCGGTTTTAGTTCTGCACGGTCAAATCCGGCAGTGGGGAAATGCCCTACTTTATCCATAATGTTGCGGATGCGCGTAAGGCAGTCCTTGTCGTCTTTACATTTATAATCGGTAACTCCTGAAATTTCACAGTGTGTAGTGGCTCCTCCCAGGCTTTCGTTATCTATACTTTCCCCTATGGCTGCTTTGACAAGAAAAGATCCGGCAAGAAATATGGAGCCCGTTTTGTCTACTATCATTGCTTCATCGCTCATTATCGGCAGGTAGGCCCCACCGGCGACGCAGCTTCCCATAATGGCCGAAAGCTGAAGTATGCCCATGGAAGACATGATGGCATTGTTTCTGAATATGCGCCCGAAGTGTTCTTTATCCGGAAAAATTTCGTCCTGCATGGGCAGAAAAACTCCTGCGCTGTCAACCAGGTAAATAATCGGAAGTCGGTTTTCCATTGCAATTTCCTGAGCCCTCAGGTTCTTTTTGCCGGTAATCGGAAACCAGGCTCCTGCTTTTACTGTTGCATCATTGGCAACGACTATGCATTGCCGTTTGCTTACGTATCCGATTCCGATCACAACTCCTCCGCAGGGGCAACCTCCATGCTCTTTGTACATTTCATCCCCTGCAAATGCGCCTATTTCAATAAAGCGGCTGTCCTTATCGATCAAAAAATCAATTCGCTCACGGACGCTCAGTTTTCCCTGTTCGTGTTGCTTCTCCATGCGGCTTTTTCCTCCACCCAGGTAAATTTTTTCCAGCTTATTTTCCATGTGGGAAATAAGCTGTTTCATCTTGTCCTCGTTGCGGTTGAATTCGATATTCATAGTCCTACTGGTTCTTTCTGATTCGGTCTGGTTCTTTCCCCGAATATAGTTAAAAGATCGGGATTATCGGCCCGAATTTTTGTTGAAGTAGAGGCCGATTGAATCGGTTCCCAGTGTGCTTACTGAATCGGGTTTAGCAGTATCGAACTCAGGACTTTTTATTCCTTTATGGAGCTCTTTTTCTGAAGTAATAATGCGGGTCTCATCCCATAAATTTTGTTGTAAAAAGGAAGAAAGCAGTTTCGCCCCTCCTTCCACAATAAGGGATTGAATATTTTTTTGATACAAGGATTTCAGAATGAACGGCAGAATTTCAGTATCCCGGGCGGCTTCAGAATTTGAAGAAACGTGAATGAATTCTGTATTTTTTCTGATCGGGAGCGCTTTTTTTTCGGTGAATATCAGGGTTGGGACAGAGTTGTCCATCAGATGGAAGGTCGAAGGAATACTGAGATTTCGGTCAATCACAACCCGAAGCGGATCTCTGCCTTTCACCAGACGTACATTCAGACGGGGGTTGTCCTGCAGGGCTGTGTTGGTTCCGACTATAATGGCCTGTTCCTGACTCCTCCAGAGCTGAGCCTGGTACAGGGCCTTGTCGCCGCTGATTTTTATCTGAGAACCAGCCCTGGTGTCCGATCTCAGGCCATCGATGAATCCATCCCTGCTTTGTGCCCATTTCAAGATAATATAGGGCCGCTTCTTTTCGTGAAAGGTAAAAAAACGTCTGTTTAAAAAGCGGCATTCTTTTTCCAAAACGGGTACGGTTACTTTGATGCCGGCTTGTCTGAGCTTCTCAAGGCCCTTTCCTGAAACCAAAGGGTTGGGGTCGAGAGTACCCACTACCACTTCCGGTATCCGGTATCTACTTATCAAATCTGCGCAGGGAGCTGTCTTTCCAAAGTGTGAGCAGGGCTCTAAAGAAACATACAGTGTAGATTTTTTAAGCAGTTTTTTATTCTGCACTTTTTCTATTGCATTTACTTCGGCGTGCGCCTTGCCGTACTCCTGATGATAGCCTTCAGCTATAATTTTATCTTCCTGAACAATTACACAACCCACCATGGGATTGGGGCTTGTTTTTCCAAGCCCCGACAGAGCCAGTTCGATGCAGCGCTGCATGTATTGATTTGTCTTTTCCAGAATGACAAAGGTAAAAAAATGAAGTACTTTTGCTGTATGCGTATGGCAAGTAATCATATTGGATCGGTTTCAAGATTTTACAGAGAAGAGCTTAAAGGATTGTTTGATTCAGACGAAATTGAGCAGTTTATTTTTTACTCGGCGGAGCATATACTTGGACTTTCCCGCTCCGAACTGAGCCTAAGCAGTGAAAAAACAATATCCGAATCAGAATTGTTAAAATTTAACCGCATCGTTAACCGACTTAAAGAACAGGATCCCTTGCAGTACATTTTAGCAGAAGCATGGTTTTTGGGCCTTAAGCTGAAGGTGAATGGGCATGTGCTGATTCCCCGGCCTGAAACGGAGGAACTGGTGGAATGGGTTATCAATAGTCTGACTAAAAAGGTTACTGAAGGACGATCAAAATTTAAAATTCTGGATATCGGGACGGGTAGTGGCTGCATAGCCATTGCGTTGAAAAAGGAATTTCCCGAAGCTGATGTTTTCGCTCTGGACCTATCTAAAGAGGCCCTGGAAGTTGCAAAAGAGAACGCTGCGCTAAACAGCGTTCAGGTAAATTTTATGGAGGTCGATATATTTAGACTGAGTAGCATGCATTTGCGTGCGTACTCAGTCTTACACCCGGAGGGAGTGGACTGTTTTGATTTGATTATTTCCAACCCTCCTTACGTTCTTCAATCTGAAAAACCTTCTATCCGTATGAACGTGCTTAAGTACGAGCCTCCTGCTGCATTATTTGTTGAAGATGAGGATGCCTTGCTGTATTACAAGGCCATTATCCGTTTTGCGAAAAAACAGTTGAATCCCGGGGGAAATTTGTACTTTGAGATCAATGAAAGCAGGGGAGCAGAGCTTGAATCCTTACTGGGTTCTGAAGGTTTTGCAGGGATTGAATTAAAGAAGGATATTAACAGAAAAGACCGTCTGATTAAAGCGGAAAAACGATGACCAAAGAACAGGCTAAAACCCGCATAGAAGAACTTAGCAAGGAGTTGGACGAGCACAATTACCGTTATTATGTGCTTTCAAAGCCCAGTATCAGCGATTTCGAGTTTGATAAATTGCTCGAAGAACTAAACAAACTCGAAAAAGAACAGCCTGAATTTTTGAAGTCCACGTCTCCTACACAAAGGGTGGGTGGGCAGATTACCAAAGAGTTTGCATCGGTAAAGCATAAGTATCCCATGTTGTCTCTCGGAAACACCTATTCGGATGAGGAACTGAAGGATTTTGATGACCGCGTTAAAAAAGGATTGTCCGATTCCTATGAATATGTATGTGAACTTAAATTTGACGGAGTAGCGATCGGTCTGACCTATAAAAGAGGTTTGCTGATGCAGGCTGTCACCAGAGGGGACGGAGAGCAGGGGGATGATGTAACGGCCAATGTAAAAACCATACGCAGTGTTCCCCTGCAACTCAGGGGTAACGATTATCCCGATGAATTTGAAATCAGGGGCGAAATCATTTTGCCACGAAAGGAATTTGATGCCATTAACCGGGAACGGGAGGAGCTAGGCGATGCGCTATTGGCAAATCCCAGGAATGCAGCCTCCGGAACACTTAAAATGCAGGACTCTTCAGTTGTGGCATCCCGTAACCTGGATTGTTTTTTGTACGTGATCATGGGGGAAAAGCTTCCGTTTAAAACGCATTACAATAACCTGGAGGAGGCAAAAAAATGGGGATTCAGGATATCCGAACACATGAAAAAATGCAAGGACATTCATGCGGTTCTGGATTATATAAAAGAATGGGATAAGAAAAGACATACCCTGGGTTTTGACATAGACGGGGTGGTGATCAAAATCAATTCCTTTGAACAACAGAAGGCGCTGGGCTTTACAGCCAAATCGCCCCGCTGGGCCATTTCTTATAAATTCAAGGCTGAGCAGGTCAGTACGTTGCTTGAAAAAATTACCTACCAGGTCGGACGCACCGGTTCGATTACCCCTGTAGCCAATCTCAAACCGGTTCTGCTGGCCGGAACAGTTGTCAAAAGGGCCTCTCTTCACAATGCAGACATTATTGAAAAATTGGATGTGAGGCTGGGGGATACCGTTTACGTAGAGAAAGGAGGGGAGATTATTCCTAAAATTACAGGAGTTGATTTATCCAAAAGGCCTGCGCATTCACAAAAGACGCTCTATTGTACGCACTGTCCTGAGTGCAATGCCTTGCTGGTAAGGGAGGAGTCGGAGGCCAATCATTTTTGCCCGAATGAAACAGGTTGCCCTCCTCAGATCAAAGGGAAAATAGAGCATTTTGTAAGCCGCAAGGCTATGAATATTGATTCCCTGGGCGGAGAGACTATTGCCGCGCTTTTTGAAAAGAAGCTGATCACTAATGTAGCTGATATTTACGACCTGAAAAAAGAAGACCTGCTTCCTTTGGAAAGGATGGCTGAAAAGTCGGTTAACAATCTGCTCAAGGGCATCGAAGAATCGAAACAGGTGTCTTTTGAAAGATTAGTGTATGGATTGGGAATACGACATGTGGGAGAAACTACAGCCCGGAAGCTGGCTTATGCGTTTAAAAATATTGAATCCCTGATGAAGTCTGGTACTGAAGAGTTGATGGACGTGGGAGATGTAGGAGAGGTAATCGCCAAAAGCATAATCGCGCATTTTCAAAACAGGAAAAACCTTGAGATTATCGGCCGTCTTAAGAATAAAGGGCTTAAATTTGAGTTAAGTGAACAAGCATTGGCTTCGAAGACAGATAAACTTTCAAATCTTTCGTTCGTTGTTTCGGGTGTGTTTACCAGGTTTTCACGCGATCAGCTAAAGAGTCTGATTGAGCAGAATGGAGGGAAAAATACAGGTTCGGTATCCTCCAAAACGAATTATTTGCTTGCAGGAGAGAACATGGGACCCGAAAAACTGAAGAAAGCTGAAAAGCTTGGGGTCAAGCTGATAACTGAAGAGGAGTTTGCGAAAATGATAGGTTATGTACTTTAAAAACATCAGGACAACCGCCGGCAGGTACTTATTGAAAACCGAAGCTGAACAGTCAAGGCGGGTTAAGGTCGCCTTCAATATGTTTGAAGCCAGGACTTTTGTCCTCTTGTTCGAAGGGAGCAAAATGGAGGATGTGGACCTGATCAAGAAATACGTGAATTACCTGAAGGAAATGAAAAAGAAGGTTCGTGTAATCGGATTCTTCAACACCGAATATCCTCCGGATTTTACCTATTCGAAACTTGATTACGAGTTTTTTTCACTAAAGGAACTGAACTGGCACCTGAAACCTTCGGGAAACTTTGTCAGGGCCTTTCTGGAAGAAGAATTCGATGTATTGATCGATCTTAATTTTGAGGATCATTTTCCGATTGCTTACCTGTCAACTCTTTCCAGGGCTCATTTCAAAGTCGGAAAGTTCAGCAAGGAAAATCAAAAGGTGTTTGATTTGCTGATCGATATCGCAAAAGGGAAAAATTTTAAGTACCTGCTTCAGCAGGTAGATATTTACTTACAGATGATAAATAAAAAAGAAGAAACCTGATCTAAATGAATTTTATTTTATTTGACGATTCCTCCAGGGAAAATTTACTGCCGCTGACATTTACCAGGCCGGTTGCCGATATCCGGGTAGGTATTCTCCGAATCAGGGAAAAATGGGAGGGACTGTTGAAAAGTACAACGTCCAGCCTGACCCAGGATTACCTGTCTGAAAAATTTCCGGCTGCCTGGTCAATTGACGAGGATAATTTCTGGATAAACGGATCGGTTTGCCCGGATGAAAACCTGGTTGAGGAAATTTATCTTCTTCAACCAGGAAGCGCACTCCTTTCAGGTGAAACGCTTGTCGCTGTAAATTCAGGAAATGCCAAATTGCCTTCGTACAGTGAAAAAAAAGAATGGCCGCACCCGTTGTTTAAGATAACTAATCTCTGGGATATTTTTTCCCTTAACGGTAAGGCTTTGGAAGAGGATTTTAAACGCATAACAAGTGGCCGCAAATCCCGGCCTTTGAGTTCAAGTAATCAGCTGATTGCTCCCGAAAACATATTTGCAGAAGAAGGAGCCAAGGTTGAATGTTCTGTGCTCAACGCCTCCACCGGACCCATATACATCGGCAAGGATGCTGAAATAATGGAAGGCTCTTTGGTTCGCGGACCGTTTGCCCTGTGTGAACAATCCGTACTTAAGCTGGGGGCTAAAATTTACGGCCCGACTACAATCGGGCCGTATTCGAAAGCAGGAGGAGAGGTGAATAATTCGGTGTTGTTTGCATACAGTAACAAGGGTCATGACGGATTTTTAGGCAATGCGGTGATCGGTGAATGGTGCAATATCGGAGCTGACAGCAACAATTCAAATCTGAAGAATAATTATGCTCAGGTTAAGCTCTGGAACTACCCTGCCGGACGCTTCGTGAATACGGGTTTGACCTTTTGCGGCCTTGTCATGGGCGATCATTCGAAATGCGGTATCAATACCATGTTCAATACCGGCACGGTGGTGGGCGTCTGCGCGAATATTTTCGGTTCGGGATTTCCCCGCAACTTTGTTCCTGATTTTTCCTGGGGAGGGGCAGCGGGATTTACAACCTATAAATTAGAAGATACTTTTGAGGTGGCCCGGCTGGTGATGGAGAGGCGACAGGTCGAATTTACAGAAACTGACAAGGAAATACTGCGAAAGGTGTTTGAACTTACAGCCAGCTACCGAAAATAGGCAGTTACAGCAAGCAGGAAATTATTTTTTTCTAAGGCCGTCGATAATAGCGTCCCTTTCCTTCAATTGCTTTTTCAGTTCGAGGATCTGTTTTCTGAGATTTTCAATCTCGGTTTTCAGCACGGAGTCCTGGGGAGCCCAGAGGTTGAAGTCGTAATAGGCCTTTTCTGAAGTTTTGGTTTTTGCGTTGCTGTCCCTGAAAAAACTGTAAAGTGAAATGTGAAGTGCTTTGGAAATGAGTTCCAGCGTGCGGATATCGATGCTGTTGTGTTCCAACGCGTAATCCAGATCGGCTTCGCTGAGTCCTATATAAGTTGCGAGTTCTGAATAGGTATGTCCCTGGGCTTTTACAACTTCTGTAATTCTGCTTTTGAGGTTCATTTGGCTTTGGTTTGAGGGGTGTAGTTCTTTGAAAAATCGTCCCAGCTTTCTTTCGTATAGAGCTCTTCTCCCAAAAATACCAAAATAGGCTCCAGGCTTTCGGCATCCTTGAAGCCGGGTATAGGCTGACTGAGCATGGCGAATTTTTCATTCAGTAACACGAGCGTTGGATAAGCCATTTTATTGCCGAGCAATGCGGATGCCAGCTGGTGGGTTGCGCCTTTCACGCCGGGATTCAGGTTTACAAAACGCACACTGTCCATTTTAACAGTATCCTTCATCTCTGCATTCAGTTTGACCGCATAATAATACTTATTCATGAGTGCTACTATTGTGGCGTCCTTAAATGTAGAGGCTTCCATTTTTTTGCACCAGCCACACCAATCGGTGTAAACGTCTATAAATATTTTTTTGGGATTCTTTTTGTTCATATCAAAGGCCTGCTGAAAGGTGTACCAGTGGATCTCTTCAGGACCCGCGGATTTTTCTGATGGAAAGTCTGTAAAGCTTCCGCTAACCAGCAACAGGCCAAACAACAGAGGCAAAAGCAGGATTTTTCTCATTCAGTTCTATGCAAGATAGTCGTTTCCAGCGACTGAATCAAGTCTGTGCTTCCGCTGTAATTGAATTCATAAGACCACCTGATGATTTGTGTTTTTTGATCAGAATTCAGCTTTTTTGACAGCACTTTAATATGACATTCGACTTCCATATTCGGATAAACAGGTTTTAAGAATTTCCAGTTGTTCACTTCCAGGCCGGCCAGCACAGTATCGCCGTACAGGGGAATCCAGAATCTGCGATACATGACCTGAAAAGCATGGGGACCACTGGCAATCAGACTTCCGAACATGCTTTTTTTTCCAGCCTCTTCGCTGGTGTGAAAGGGCAGGGGATCAAAGGTTTTGGCGTATTCGATTATTTCGGCTTCCGACAAACTTAGTTTACCCAGCAGGATGGATTTTCCGGGGGCTAACATTACCTGATGCCGTTCATCATTTTAGTAAGTTTTCTACTTACAATGAAAAGGCAAATGGAGGAAGCCCCGGCCATGATAACAAAAACCATAAAGAATGAATGAAGATCCTTTATTTCAAATCCCAACAAATGGGGAAGTGGTTTGGAAGGATCGGGATACAGTCCACTAAGAGCTCCGGCAAATTTGTTTGCGGCTGAAGTAGACAGGAACCAGACCCCCATAAGTAAAGAGGCAAATTTTACAGGTGCCAGTTTATTGACCATTGATAAACCTATCGGAGACAAACAAAGTTCTCCAAATGTATGAATCATGTAAAGTGAAACCAGCCATAGCATGCTAACCTTTACCCCTGGTTCGAGCCCTTTTACACCAAAGGCAATGACCAGATAGCCCATAGACAACAGGAAAAGTCCGAGAGCCTGCTTGTATGGGGAAGAGGGTTCCATATTTTTGGCACCAAGGGTCTGCCAGAGAAAAGCAAAAACAGGAGCAAAAAGCACAATCGCAACGGCATTAATTGATTGAAAGAAGCTGGCAGGAATAGTTTCGATCAACCAGGGTTCTCCGGTTATATTTTTTATCAGGATGTAAATGAATCCAAGGTTAAATGCAAGCAATAGGGTGAGTATAACTTCCCTGACTCCTTTTTGTTCTTTTGTAAGCTTTTTAAATACCTGTATCATTAACCGGGTAAGAAATCCGATAATTAAAACTAAGACAGTCAGGGAAACGTATTTTGGTATAGTCAGATCAAGTTGTCTTCGGGTTTGCTCCTCAGCAAAGTAAGTAAGGGAAGCCCCGGCCTGTTCAAATGCGGCCCAGAAGAATATTACAAAAAACGCTGCAATATAAATTACCCAAATCCGCTCCCTTTCAACTTTAGTAAGTGTTTTGTCTGAAATGATAAATCCTGGGGCTGCAATTGTGAGAGAATAAATAAATGAGCCCACAACGCCAAAGCTGTTTCCATCTCCCCAAATCATATCGACTCCTTTAAAAAAGAAAAGAAAAAGGCCGATGGCAATACCTGACCAGGTTATAATCTGACCAGAAGAATAGTCTTTTTGTATGTCTTCGGCCTGGGAAACCACATCAATTGCTTTTAATTTTTTATCTGGTACAGATCCGATGGGTTTGCCTTCAGGAGTTACGATATAAAAGTCCTTGAGCCAAAGGAAAAGCCCCGTACTTAAAAGCATTCCGCAACCTGCGGCTAAAAATCCATATTTGAAATCTTCGGGATGTCCCGTATCTCCGATTGCACCGCAAAAAAGCGGTGCGATAAATGCCCCTAAATTAATACCCATGTAAAAGATTGTAAAAGCTGCATCTCTGCGTTTATCACCTTCGGGATACAATGCTCCAACCATGGTTGAAATATTTGGTTTAAAAAAACCATTGCCTATAATTAAAAAAAAGAGTCCGGCAATCATCAAGGGTACAGCTATTGTTTTTTCCTGGAACATGGAACCGCTGAAAAACATCAGAAATTGACCCAGGGCCATTATTAAACCTCCAATGACAATTGATTTTCGGTTTCCCCAATAACGATCTGCAACATATCCCCCAATCAGAGGCGTTAAATAAACGAGACCGGTATAACTTCCGTAAATATCAGAGCCAATGGCTTTATCAAAGAGCAGTGCTTTGGTCATGAAAAGAACAAAAAGAGCCCTCATTCCGTAGTAGCTGAAACGCTCCCACATTTCAGTTACAAAAAGTATATAGAGCCCTTTAGGGTGAGATAATTTTTCCGTTTCCGCCATACTGATTTGTTTTTTTTAATGGTCGCTAAGATACTGAAATTGCTATAAGTTGTTTACAATAAAATCGGTCATCCTGGTAAATAAGTTCAGGCGGGTAGTGCCTCCGCTTATGCCGTGGTTTTTGTCGGGATAAATGAATTGCTCGAATTGTTTGTTTGCCTTGATCAGGGCTCTGCTCATTTCCATCGTGTTCTGCAAATGTACGTTGTCGTCGGCGCTGCCGTGTATCAGCAGGTATTTGCCTTTGAGCATGTCGACAAAATTAATGGGGGAGTTTTCATCGTATCCCGCAGGGTTTTCCTGGGGAGTGGAAAGGTAACGTTCGGTATAAATCGTATCGTAAAAGCGCCAGTTGGTGACCGGGGCCACCGCAATACCGGCCTTGAAATAATCCGCTCCTTTGGTCATGCACAGGGAACTCAGGTAGCCGCCGAAACTCCAGCCCTGAACACCGATACGGGTTTTGTCCACATAGGATTGGTTGCCCAGGTATTTGGCGACTTCGATCTGGTCCAGGGTTTCGAGTTTTCCCAGTTGTTTATAGGTGCACTTTTTAAAGTCCCTTCCGCGGCCTTCAGTGCCGCGGTTGTCCACGCAGGCCACGATGTATCCTTTCTGGGTTAGCAGACTGTGCCAGAGATAGCTTCCGCCACCCCATTCATTGCTTACTTCATTGTTGTGAGGGCCTCCGTAAAAGGTCATAAGAACAGGGTATTTTTTGCCGGGATCGAAATTTACCGGCTTCATCATCCACCCATTAAGTTCAACGCCTTCCGATGTTTTAAAACTGAAAAACTCTTTTTTACTCAGGTTGTATTCGCTCAGTTTTTTCTTGAGGTCTGCATTGTCCTCCAGTACCCTGATTAATTTGCCATCCGAAGAATGAAGGCTAATGTAAGGCGGAGTTTCCAGATCTGTAAAGGTATTGATGTAGTAGTTGAAGCCATCGCTGAACTCAACCGTGTTCGTTCCTTTGCCGGTACTCAGGACTTTTTTTGCGCTTCCGTCCAGGTGAATTGAACATAGAATTGTTTCGGTAACCGAGGGTTCATCGGATGTGTAATAAACTGTTTTTCGGGCTTCATCCAGGCCTTTGTAATCGAGTACATCCCAGTTGCCTTTTGTGATCTGACTGATGAGTTGGCCGCTCATATCATACTGATACAGGTGATTGAAACCGTCCAGGTCACTCGACCAGATAAAGTAGTTGTTGTCTTTTGAGAACGTGAGGTTGTCGCTTATTTCAATGAAGGTTTTGCTGTCTTCGGTAAGGATAACTTTTGATGTTCCGTTTTCTGCCTTGCAAAGCATCAGCTCCAGTTTATTCTGAAGGCGGTTCATTCGTTGTACAGAAAGCACAGCAGGATCCGAAGTCCATTTTATCCGGGGAATGTACTGGTCGGTTTCCTTTCCCAGATCAACCGGCCTTGTCAGGCCGGTTTGTAAATCGTAAATCAATATACTGACAACTGAATTTGCCTCTCCGGCCTTTGGGTATTTGAATTTATAAATGGTGGGGTAGAGGCTATCATTGTATTCAGCCATTGCGAATTCTTTAACCCGGCTCTCATCAAACTTGTAATAGGCCATATACCTGCCGTCGGGGCTCCAGAAATAGGCACGGTCAAAACTGAACTCCTCTTCGTATACCCAGTCGGTAGCCCCATTGATAATAGCGTTGTGTTTGCCATCGTTTGTAACAGAGGTTTCTGTATTCGAACGTAGGTCTTTTATAAAGAGATTGTTACCTCTTACGAAAGCTACTTTGCTTCCGTCCGGAGAAAAGGTACCGTACATTTGCTTTTCACCGCCGGCTACTTTCGCAAGTTTCCTGGTATTGATATCCCATACGTAATAATTTTCCCTGGTTGAATGCCGGTAGACCTTCTCTGTTTCGGTCGCGATCAGAATTTTTTTCTCGTCCTCACTGAATGCATAATTGTCTATAGTCAGCGCAGCCGAAGAACCATCGGGTATCACATCTCCAGATAGCAGAATTACAGATTGTTTTTTACCGCTTTTGTATTCGAATTTTGTAATGGCAGATTCTGAGCCCTTTCGCATGTCGTTGTATTCCAATGAGGTATAGTATTTCCCCCCCTTCATAGAAGAGAGTCCGTAAATGTTCGAAGCATAAAAGGTATTCTTGCTCCAGATGTCTTCCAGGCTTATTTCTTTCTTCTGACTAAAGCCAGACAGGGGCATCAATAAAATTAGAAAAGCAGAAATAAGGCGCATAAAGAATAGGTTTAGGGGCTAAAAATAGCAATTCCTATTGCTATTTTATATAAAATTCATATATTTGCATCCCAATTAAATTTTACTAAAATGAAAAAAGGAATTCATCCTGAAAGTTACAGATTGTGTGTTTTTAAAGACATGTCGAACGAATATGCGTTTTTGGTTCGTTCTGCATCAGAAACTAAGGAAACCATCACCTGGGAAGACGGGAAAGAATACCCACTTATTAAACTGGATATTTCCCATACTTCTCACCCTTTTTATACCGGTAAGAATGTTCTGGTGGATACTGCCGGACGCGTTGATAAATTCAAAAAGCGTTACGAAAAGAAAGCTGCAAAATAAAGCAGTACGTTACTGTACAATCATTTTTCTGCTAACAGCTCCGTCTGGGGTGCTTATGGTGTAGAAGTACAATCCCGGTTTAAGACCTGATGCATCCAGGCTGAAACTCTGTGAGCCGCTGCTGAGGCTCATATTCTGAGTTGGTAAAACCGATTGCCCGATGGTATTGTATACATACAGTTTGACCTTTTCGGGTTTTTGAAGATTTACGGTTATGTTCGTAACCGAACTGAAGGGGTTGGGGTAATTGCTAACAGAAATCACAGGAACTGTATTCTCCTTAATTCCGGCCATTATCGAACCTGTGGAAACACAATTGTAGACAATGTCTGCCAATACTTCTGAATTCGCAGCAGCATCGGGATTGCCCACTCCTATCCCGTGTCCGGCAGCGTAGTCCTCCTGAAAAATAAGGCTCATGCAGGAGTTTACATACCGGGCAACAGATGGGTATACCTGCTCAAATCCGTCATCCGAATCGGGACGAAAGGCCTGCATCCAGGTTTGGCCGGCATCCCTGGATCCGGTAACGTAAATATTTCTGAGCGCTTTTCCGGTTCCGTCATCCGTACTCTGGAGGATGTTGTCGTAAGCAAGGTAAATATAGCCACTGCTGTCGATACCTGCACTGGGGTGAGAGGTCAGAGAAACATCGTATGTGCCGTAAGGTGGATTTCCTGTAGGCAAATTAAGAGAGCCGGTGCCGGCATAATCCACCCAATTCGCAATCATTCTGACAGAATCAGTTGCCATGCTTTCATCCCAGTACATGAGACCAGAAGTCCCCGGAAAATAATCGTATGAACCGCTGTCGTTATTTGTTGCATTGACAATAAACATATTTCCATACCAAACGTGGGCCTTATTGTTTTTGTCCAAAAGAATAGCGTAAGATCCGTCAGAAGTATTAACGGTATCGGTTAAGCCGTCCTGAAGAATGGCTTGCCCTTTGAAATTCTGAACCGGAAAAGTGAGAATAGTTGTTTTGGTCCAGGTTGTACCGTTATCGGTAGATTTAATCAGTACAAGGTTGGATGTTTGCGATCCCGCAACATAGGCAACGGTGGTTCCTTGGGCATCAATTGCGTAACTGTCACCCGCAAATCCGCTGAATCCGGAAAGGCTGTCAATCAGAGGATTTACCTGATGAAGTATATCCCAGGAAATACCACCATCCGTAGATCTTGAATAACAAAGGGCCGGATCCTGGTGCTGGTAGCTTGCTCCGCCAAAACTTCCCGAAGGGGCGGTTACTGAAAGAACGTGGAGGGTGTTGGTGTCTGTATTGCCGGGAACCATTCTGGGCCACCAGTTGCCTCCTACAGCAGGACTTTTAAGCAATGTTGTATTCTCCACCCAGGTGCCGCTTCCCTGCGTTGGTCTTGCAACATAATCAAGCTCATCCACAACAGTATTGTGGGCTACAAAGGATTCTGTGTTATTTCCCTTAGTGATGGCAATGGAAGGCCAACCTGTACGCTGGGCCTCAACTCTCACTGTCGGATTGTTGACGGTCCAGCCGGAAGTTCCATTATTATAGGCGTAGCCGGTTCCCCTGTCCGCAAAAACCTGGTCACCTCCGTTATCATTGGAGAAAATCCATACGGCAGACATTTTTCCATTGGGGCTCTTGAAAAGTCCGTTGCGCACGGATGAATTGGTCTGAAGTTGATAGTAAGTAGTACCGATAACGGTATCGGTTACATTGATTGATAACGGGGCCGGCTTGGATTTGGCTCTTTTTAATGCGGAAGGAACTCCGGATGAAATCGGTTTGGCGGGAAGCGTAACGATATCCTGGCCTTTGATGGAACCAACGCGGGTTCTGACTGTCAATTTCGAATTCAGCCCTGGCTTTTTCGCATTACGGGAGGTCTTGTTGAACGTTTGCGTGTTTGAGTTTTGGGGAATTGCTACTGCAGCTGTAAGGAGCAGAAAAAGCAGGGTACTTGTTTTTTTCATGTAGGACAGTATAAGTGCAAATACTTAGTTTAAAAAGGAGGTCTAAACTACTTAGAATCTGAGATATTTACAAATTCGGAGTATACTTCTTTTAAGGCCAGTCCTATCTGATCATAGCTGAAGTTTCTGACAGAATAAGCCCTTAATTTTTGCTGGGAAAAAGAGGCGTATTGCTCCATCATTTTTTTCATAGCCATAGCTAATTCGTTATCGTTACGGGGAGAAACGAGAATGCCCATTTCGGGACTAACGTGCTCTGCAATTCCACCAACATTGCTTGACAGTATAGGCACCCCGCAGGCCATTGCTTCAGGAATTACACAGGGTAGATTTTCATAATTGCTGAAAAGAACCAGGCACTGGGCCTTTCCCAGTTCATGGGCAACTTCTTTTGTGCTTTTTGTCCCTTCAAAATAAACCTGTTTGTCTAAAATGCCCAATTCTTCGGCATACGTTTTATGTTGATCGGTTACCCCATCGCTGATGATCTGCAGGATAAAGTCCGGGCGGATGTTTTTTAGCTTTTCGACGGCTCTGAGTATGCCTGAAATGTTCTTTTGCTCATCGAAGGCATGGGAAATGTGAATGAAGCGGAAGGAAGATTTTGCAGGGTCTCCTGTTTCGGTTTTCGTTTCGGTATTGGGTTTGAAAAGATCCGTGTCGACAACGTTTCCGATAATACGGAAACGGCCTTTGATACCGTTCCTGATCAGCGCATTTTTAAGGTTAACAGTAACCGGGAGAATCATTTTGCTTCGGCCGGCAATCATCCGGTAAATGCTTCCGGTCAGCGAATAAGGCTTAAACAAAGGGTTTTCCTCCAGAAACCCTGTCCAATGCTCTGTATATACATAGTTAAGACCATAACGGAGTTTTAAATAAAAACAAATCAGTCCGGCTTTGTTCAGGATATTCATATGGAGCAGATCCGGCTTTCCTCCGGCTTCCGCCATTTTTCTATAGCCGATTAAATGCGCCTTCAGATTTCGTTTCAGTTTTTTCAGGGATGAGAAAAAACCATTGCCGGACAGCACCTTTTTGTAATAAACCTGAATGACATTCACTCCGTTTTCCTGACTGACAATTACTTCGTATTCCGCATTGATAAGCCTTTCGTCGGCACAGGCGTTTACAACAGTGACTTCTGCATATGGTGCAGCAGCTTCAGCATGCTTTTGAATAAAGTTGCCGAGTGTGAGGCCGGTGCGGTTGGGGTACCAGCCTGGAATAAAGAGGATTGACATTCGGTTTTTAAGCATGCTCAGTTTCCGCTATGAAGCAGGACCGCAATTTAGTCATTCCATCCCACTCAAATTGTTTTGTGAAATTTTATTGAATGTTGTATCTTCGCCACCCCTTAATCATTATGGTAGCCATAGCTCAGTTGGTTAGAGCATCAGATTGTGGTTCTGAGGGTCGTGGGTTCGAGCCCCATTGGTTACCCTGGTAAAGAAAAGGCAAGGCTTTTGGAGATTGAAACCTCTGAAAGCCTTTTTTAATGAATAGTAAGTGGCGTCCAAATTTGAATGTTCATGAGGAAACTATGCCAGGATCAATAGTGGTATTTTCACTTCAATCTAAGATAGCAAATGTGCAGGGATTACAAAAAATCCTGCCCCGCAGGCACTGTACAGAAACACACGCTTTTTCATGGGGATATGAAATGGTAGTTGGAATGAATACCTTCGTACTTGATTAATTAATACGGGATTTGGTGAATTCAGCAAGATTTTAAAAATGACTGATCTGGAACAAATTGTTGAAAATGAAAAACGGTTACTCGAGGCCTTTAAAAATAAAGACCTGGCTGTCCTTGATGACTTACTTTATGAAAAGTGCCTGTTTCATTTACCGAATGGAAAAACTGCAGACAAAGCTGATGTAATCGAAAATTACCGTTCAGGAAACACCAAAATGATTTCAATTTTAGTAAGCGACCAGATTATTAACCTTGTTGAAGATGTCGCAGTCGTAGACGTTATACAGAATATGAGACTAAATTATTTTGACCAATCGGTAGATTCTTCATTTCGCTATCTAAGGGTATGGAAGTTGTTTGGAGATAAGTGGAAGGGAATTTCTGTTACTGGCATTCAATTGCAATAAAATATGAAATCAGGAATTGTTAAATCGTATAACGAGCAAAGCAGATACGGCTTCATTACCGTTGACGGGGGCTATACCAATACTGAAGGCTTTTTAGCCAGGGATATCTTTTTCCATGATTCGGGTATGACTTACAGAGCTGAGAAAGGAGACAACGTAACTTTTAGGATTGAGCAGGGAAAGAAGGGATTATTGGCTGTGGAAGTGAAAAAAATCAACTAGCATGAAAGCGAATATTTGCTTTCTTTTCATTCTATTGTCTGTGTTTGCAGGGCATTCGCAAAATGCCGGCAAGTCAGAAAATGCCGATGTTTTGGCAATCAGGAAGTACGCGGAAAATCTGGAAGCGGCTCCTGTGGATGCAAACGATACTACCTTCGGAGTTGTTCTTCCGGTTTTGCCTGAGAGTGTCACCAACGCATTCAAGGCCTCATTTAGAACCGACAGGAAAGAAGTTGAAAAGGCCGTTGTCCTGATTTTGCTTAAACTGTATGCTGAGCAGGTGAAATGCTGTCACAAGGCTTATCCTTTGTGGGGAGAAGGGTTTACCCAAAACAAGTATCCGGTTCAGTATTATTATTTGAAAATTACGAGGGAGTGTAACCCTGAAAAATATACCTGCGGACCATTGAAGACCAGCATGCCTTACCTCTGGGTGATGAAAAACCCTTATTTGTCTGATTACGCGCCTATAAAAGCCGAAATGGATTACATTACGGCTTTGAAGAAGACTATGCCCTAGAAGGCCAAAAGCCCTACTGAGACTTTGATAAGACATGCGGTATTCAGTGATCCTTACAATATTCCGTAATAACCTTCAATCCTTCTGTACTTCCCAGTTCAACCGATTTGCGCATATCCTCGCAGGCTTCGTTCTTATTACCAGATTTATATTTCGCTTCAGCCCGGTTGGAGTAGGCTTTGGCATAGTTGGGGTTCATAAGTATGGCTTTGCTGAAATGCTGAATCGCTGCCTCGTACTTTTCAAGTTTATTGAAGATGACCCCAATGTTGTTATAGGATTTGTAATTGGTCGAATCGGCACGAATGGATTTCCCGTAATAGTCCAGGGCCGATGTATATTCATTCTGGTCGTCATAGGTCAATCCCAGTCCGAACAAAGCAACAGTCCAATTGGGTTTAAGCGCGAGGGCTTTTCTGAAATCAGCTTGGGCTGCGGTATACTGTTTCAGTTTGTTTTCAATCAGGCCACGGTCGATGATACATCCTTCATTCTCAGGGGCAAGGTTGATGGCTTTGGAGAAAAAGCCGAGGGCGGTGTTCAGGTTGTCCTGCCTTTCACTGCAGACCGCGCACAGGTATAGGGGATAATAGTTTTTAGGTTCTAATTCAGCCCATTTTGAATAGTCGGATAAGGCTCCGCTGAAATCTCCCAGAGACATTTTAAGATTGGCCCGCTTTGAATAAGACTGTATGTTTTTGGGATCGAGACTGATAAAAAAATCCTGGTCTCTGATACGGCTGCGAATGGATGGGAAATTAACAGTATCAGCCGGGCTTGAAGATTTTTCTGTTGGGGTTGAAGGTTTTTCTGTTTGTTGGGAAAGCAAAGTTCCGTAACTGCAGGCAATTAGAAAAAGTATCCGTAGAGTAGTATGGTGCATTTGGAGTTTAATCGAAACTAAACCTTTTTTTCCTTGATGCTGACTTCAAAATAATGCCCGGGATCAGCATAAGCCTTCATTGGCCGGCTTACAAATTTCGTTGAAGTATAGATCGCACATTTGGTATCGGAAACCTGGTAAAGGCTCCTCAACTTATCTTTGGGACACCCCTCCAGTATGCCTGCCAGCACTTCGTAACGAATTTCCTCGGGCTGAAAACCATAGTCGTGCCAGACGATGACTGCGTTTTCATTTTTCAGCATGGAGAATGCATTTCGGGTATCGCCGGCCACCTGATGGAAATGATGATCTCCATCCACAAAAATAAGATCGATTTTACCGCGGTAAGGGCTGAAATCAAACTTCATTGAATCTCCCTGCAAATGGCTGACATTGCTTAGGTTTTTTGAAAAGAACCGGTGTGCCTTAATGTAGTTTTCGCTCAGGCCCATTTCCTGCATGCTCTTATCGGATAGATTCAGGGTATAACAGTTGCCCGCATAACGGGCAACATTGGCTACACTTTCTCCTCTCCAGGTACCTATTTCAAAATAAGAGCAGTTGGGGCTCTGTTTCGCAAGGGAGTTAAGCAGCAGTAAGTCAGTAGGGAGGGAATTCCCCCCCAGGAATGTATAGGGGACAACCGTTTCCTGTTGAGTTTTGCAGGCGGCCGCAAAATCAATAACCGGCAAGCCTTCAGAAAATTCAGGGTAGTTTTTTTTAATGTGATTAAAGCATTCTTTTTCACGGTCCGCAAGAAGCCGGAGTTTCCCCGGATTTGTAATTAATGTCTTGAGTATGCTGAATAGGGTTGTCGCTTTTTTTTTCATTCAACGTTGGAGGCTGAATCCCGGCAATTGTTGAGTATCAGTTGGTCGAGCTCCAGAAGGGAGGCAATAGCAAGCTGGGAATAGTTCTGGGAGGAATTTTTGAAGTAGCCGCAGGAGGTTTGCCAGATTTGCTTGATCAGCGCGGGATTGCCTTCGCTGGGGCATATCTTGTCTAAAACAGGGGAGACATTGCCTGCTCCGGCATGGTAAACATGCAGCACCAGAAGCCTGAACCACAAATCGTTTTCATTGTATCTGATTCCGTTTTTTTCAAGCATATACCTTGTTTCGGGAAGGCATATGGTTCGTATTAATTTGGCAGCTGCCCAGGCCGATTTTTCAATATCTTTTCGTTCATCGGTATAGGCGTTCACGGTTAAGCCCATTCGTATGGCGACCGATTTCATAAGCTGAAAAGATCCGTAGGCTCCCGCAGATGATTTTTGCAGGCGTCCGGGGCTTTCGATAAGCAATATGGCCTGGGCATAAAACGGATCGGTATTCTCCTGTTCGAAGATTTTGACGGCCTGGTCGATACTTGACAGGACGGGTGTGATCTGGTAAAAATCGCTTTTGCCTGCTGTAAAAAGCAGCTGATCATCCGGTCCAAGACAACGGCAAATCTGCAAGCTGTCCAGTAGTTTGTTTTTTGCATCGGGTTTAAGCCGAAGCCATTCCCGGGTCGAAAGTTTACATAAAATTTCCCGGTTGCTGGTTACGCTCAGGTAACCTGAATCAGGGGAGGTGCGCATAATTGTTCTCCAGAAGCGGGTTTGAGGCAAGGTATCCCAGCGTTGCTGATAAATCTCAGGAGTAGCCAAAAAGGAATACGTGCAGGAATCGCAGGGCCAGGAAACCCTGATCTTGGCGTTAACCGGGCGCAATGGTCCGGCTGCCCATACGAAATTCAGGCTGACCATAAAAAACAGACCGGCGATACTTTTTTTTATTCTGAATTCACTCACGGGTTTGAATTTAGACAAAATCGACAGGACTCCTCGCATATCCCCCTGCTTTTATCAACCTGTATACGTTGATAAAGGTAAAAAAGGTTCAATTAAAGATAAAAAGTTTTCAAGCTTTTTCTTCCCAGATTTGGGCCAGGTGAACAATGGTTTCAGCGGCTTTTTGCATGTCCTGAACGGATACCCATTCCTGCCTCGAATGAAAGGCGTGTTCCCCGGCAAAAATGTTAGGACAGGGCAGACCCATAAAGGAAAGTCTCGATCCGTCCGTTCCTCCGCGGATACTGGATTGAATGGCTTTCATACCAGCCCTTTCAATGGCCCTCATGGCATAGGCTACAACCTGTGGATGCTTGTCCAGTATGAGTTTCATGTTGCGGTATTGCTCCTTAACCTTGAATTCGAAACCTGAATGGGGATAGTTTTTCAGGATTTTTTCGGCATGCTTCTTCAGGAAATCTTCCAGCTGAACCAGCCCATCGTTTGAGAAATCACGGATAATGAATTGCAGTACCACTTTTTCAATTGAGCCGCTTATTCCAAGCGGATGTATAAAGCCTTCTTTTTTGTCTGTGGTTTCCGGCGAAAGCCGGTCTTTAGGAAAAGAGCTGATCAGGTCGGCTGCTATTTTCAGGGCGTTTTGCATTTTTCCTTTTGCAAAGCCCGGATGACTGCTGACGCCGTTTATAGTCAATTCCACTGAATCGGCTGAAAAAGTCTCGTCCTCCAGGTGACCGGCAGACTCTCCGTCAATGGTATATCCAAAGTCAGCCCCTAGTTTTTTCATATCCAGTTTGTCCACTCCTCTTCCGATTTCCTCGTCGGGAGTAAACAAAATCCGGATTGTTCCGTGCTTGATTTCGGGATGGGCAATCAGCAGTTCAACTGCTGCCATGATCTCAGCAACCCCCGCTTTGTTGTCTGCTCCAAGCAGGGTGGTTCCGTCTGAAGTAATGATATCGTTCCCCAGCTGATTTTTCAGATCGGGATGTTCTTTCATACGAATAACCTGGCTTGCTTCCCCGGTCAATACCAGATCCTGGCCCTTGTAGTCTTTGTGAATCAACGGCTTTACGTTTTTACCGCTGCAGTCAGGAGAAGTATCCATATGAGAGCAAAAACAGATGACAGGAACTTTTTTGGTGCTGGTCGCCGGTAACGTGGCATAGACATATCCGAAATCATCCAGCTGAGCGTCTTTTATACCGAGCTCCAGCAATTCCTTTACCAGCAAGCTTCCCAGATCTTTTTGTTTTTCAGTCGAAGGGTAAGACTTCGATTCGGGATCAGACTGGGTATCGATTTTCGCATAGCGGATAAAGCGATCGGCAATTGCAGAACTTATTTTAATCATGGATGAAGGATTTGAATTCGCCTGCAAATTTATGGTATTGCTCCTGAATCTTTTAATACTTTTGTGAATATTAATCGCACGATGAAGATAGCAGAGGAGCTCGCGAAAAGAAGGACGTTTGCCATTATCAGCCACCCCGATGCCGGGAAAACAACGCTTACCGAAAAGCTGTTACTATTCGGAGGTGCCATTCAGACTGCAGGAGCTGTAAAGTCGAATAAAATAAAGAAGACCGCAACTTCTGATTTCATGGAAATTGAAAAGCAGAGAGGGATATCTGTCGCCACTTCGGTCATGGTTTTTAATTACAGAAACATTCAGGTTAATCTGCTGGATACCCCCGGCCACAAGGATTTTGCGGAAGATACCTACCGTACGCTTTCGGCAGTGGACAGTGTTATTCTGGTCATTGACTGTGTAAAAGGTGTAGAAGAGCAGACAGAGAAACTGATGAATGTCTGTCGCATGCGCAACACTCCGGTAATCGCCTTTATCAACAAGATGGACCGGGAAGGCCGTGACCCTTTCGATTTGCTGGATGAACTTGAAGAAAAACTGAATATTCGGGTGCGTCCTCTGAGCTGGCCGATTGGAATCGGTGCAACCTTTAAAGGGGTTTACAATTTATACGAAAGCAACCTTAATCTGTTCAATGCCAGCAAGACCTCCATCGAACGGGACATTGTGGCCATCAAAGACCTTAGTGACGCTACCCTTGAAAGGGAGGTAGGGGAGGAAGCGGCTGAAAAGCTAAGAGCGGATGTAGAACTGATCGAAGGGGTTTACGATAAATTTGATAACAAGGCGTATCTGGAAGGCCGGCTTGCTCCCGTTTTTTTCGGGAGCGCCTTGAACAATTTCGGAGTACAGGAATTGCTGGATACCTTTATCCGCATATCTCCGACACCTGCAGGAAGAAAAGCTGATGAACGTTTTGTAAATCCTGATGAGGACAAGTTCAGCGGCTTTGTGTTCAAGATACATGCCAATCTCGATCCCCGCCACCGCGACCGTATAGCTTTCTTAAGGGTATGTTCGGGACGGTTCGAGCGCAACAAGTTTTTTCATCATGTGCGCCTGAACAAGGATATTAAATTCAGCAATCCCGTCACCTTTATGGCCCAGGACAAAAATCTGATCGAAGAAGCCTATGCCGGAGACGTGGTCGGTTTATACGATACCGGAAGTTTTAAAATAGGGGATACACTTACCGAAGGAGAAAATTTTCTTTATCAGGGCGTGCCCAGTTTTTCGCCCGAACTGTTTAAGGAAGTCGAGAACAAAGATCCCATGAAATCCAAGCAACTCGAAAAAGGTCTCAGCCAGCTGACCGACGAAGGGGTTGCCCAGTTGTTTACCCAACAACCCGGAAACCGTAAGATTGTCGGTACGGTGGGAGAGCTTCAGTTTGAAGTCATTCAGTACCGTCTGAAGAATGAGTATGCCGCTTCCTGCGCTTTCAGGCCCCTGAATTATTTCAAGGCTTGTTGGGTTACTTCAGAGGACAAAGCAGCGCTCGAAGAATTCTTGCGGCAAAAATCAAATTACATGGCCTCCGATAAGGACAGCAATCCGGTATTTCTTGCTCAGTCCGAGTGGATACTCGGAATGGCTAAAGAATCCCACCCTAAGGTAGCGTTTCACACGACTTCTGAATTCAAAAGGAATCTGGCAGGTGCTAGTAGTAACGTAAAGGGATGACCTCGGCTACGTATTTTGCAAGCCGTATAACCTGGCGGGTATATCCGTATTCGTTGTCATACCAGACGTAAAGTACAATGCTTTTCTTGTCATCGCTCACCAGGGTGGCCTGGCTGTCAAACACCGATGCACAAGGGTTTCCGATCACATCTGTGGAAACCAGTTCATTGCTGTAGTAATACTGAATCTGTTCAACCAGTTCACCTTTAAGAGCCGCGTCCTTCATGATCTCATTTACAAAATCTTTCTCAACGGTCTTGTTGACCGTCAAAGATAAAATTGCAAGGGAAACATCGGGAGTGGGAACACGAACCGAATTGGCTGTAAGTTTTCCTTTAAGTGCCGGCAAAACTTTGGTAATGGCGCTGCCTGCACCGGTTTCGGTAATAACCATGTTCAAAGCTGCAGAACGCCCTCTCCTGTATTTCGGATGGTAGTTGTCGAGCAAGTTCTGGTCGTTGGTATAGGAATGTATGGTTTCAATGTGTCCGTGCTGGATGCCGATCTTTTCTTCAATTACTTTCAAAACGGGAATGATGGCATTGGTGGTGCAACTGGCAGCAGAAAAAATCTGTTCCCCTTCAATGTCCAGGGAGTTTTGATTAACGCCGTAAACTACGTTAGGAATATTTCCTTTTCCGGGAGCCGTAAGCAACACTTTGTTGATACCTTTTGATTTTAAATGTTTCGACAAGCCGTCCCGATCGCGCGCTACGCCGGTGTTGTCAATCAGCAGTGCATCCTTGATTCCGTAGGATTCATAATCCACCTCATCGGGATTTTTCGCTGCAATCATTTTAATGGTATGTCCGTTTACAATCAGGGTCTTGTTTTCCAGATCCTCGATAATGGTGCCTGGGAATGGTCCGTGAACAGAATCGGTTCTTAGCAGGTCAGCCCTTTTGGTAATGTCTTCAGAAGAATTGGTACGGGTAACTATGGCTCTGAGGCGCAATTGCATGCCTTTTCCGGCCTGTGCTATAATTTCACGGGCTGCAAGCCTTCCGATACGTCCGAAGCCATATAGCACGACATCCTTTGGTACTAATTTATTTTTTTCCTTCCCGATGAAGCCGTTTAATTTTTTGCTTACAAAATCTCCGGCCGTTTTAAACTGAGCTTTTTCAGTCAGCCATTCGCTGCACAAACGTCCGATGTCGATCCGGGAAGTAGTCAGGTCAAGCTTGATCAGTTCCTTGGCGAGCATTACCGTATCAAAAATATGTATCGGCTGCTTCACCATGTATTTGGCATACAGGTGAAGGTTCATGATTTCACTCGAACTGCGGTCTATCAGTTGATTTCTGAAAATGATCAGTTCAACAGATTTTTCAAACCAGAGTTCGCCAACGGCTTTGATCAATTCGATTGCCGCCTTTTCCTGCTCAATCCATGATCCCAGCTCGCTTTCGTAAGAGGATTTAATCATGGGCTCGATTGCTATGGTCATATTATCCTAAGTAAGCTTTGAGTAATTTACTGCGTGAGTTGTGGCGAAGCCTGCGAATGGCCTTCTCTTTAATCTGGCGAACGCGTTCTCTGGTTAAATCAAATTTGGCGCCAATTTCCTCAAGAGTCAGCCCGTGGTTCTGACCGATACCAAAAAACAACTTGATGACATCTCGTTCTCTCTCTGTCAGGGTGGATAATGAGCGTTCTATTTCCCGCTGAAGGGATTCATTCATCAGTCCGTTGTCCGCCTTAGGCGAATCAGGATTGATCAGCACATCCAGCAGGCTATTGTCTTCTCCGTTTACAAAAGGCGCATCCATGGAAACATGGCGTCCGGAGACGCGCATGGTGTCTGCCACTTTATCTTCGGGCAAATCCAGCAGGTTCGAAAGTTCTTCTGCGCTGGGTTCGCGCTCAAACTCCTGTTCGAGTTTTGAAAATGCTTTGTTGATTTTATTCAGGGAACCTACCTGGTTCAGGGGTAAACGCACAATACGGCTTTGTTCAGCCAGAGCCTGCAAAATCGATTGGCGAATCCACCATACGGCATAGGATATAAATTTAAATCCACGAGTCTCATCAAAACGCTTAGCTGCCTTTATAAGACCCAGATTTCCTTCGTTGATCAGGTCGGGAAGACTAAGTCCTTGATTCTGATATTGCTTGGCAACAGAAACCACAAAGCGAAGATTTGCCTTGGTCAGTTTTTCCAGTGCAATCTGATCCCCGTCACGGATACGCTTTGCAAGTGAAACCTCTTCCTCAGCTGTAATGAGCTCTTCTCTTCCGATTTCCTGCAAATATTTGTCCAGAGATGCACTTTCTCTGTTGGTAATAGACTTGGTAATTTTTAGTTGTCTCATAGCGATAACGATAAATTAACAACGCAAATGTATTTCAATTATTACTACTTGTCAATGGGTTAAGCCAAATATAATTATTTGAAAATCAGATGTTTTGAACAATTTAGATAAATAACAAAATGCCCCCTTTGAGGGAGGCATTTTACCCGATGAAGACATGGGAGAAGGCTTCATCAGAGTCCGAATCCGTAATAGGCTCTCATTCCGTTGCTGTAGGTGCCTTCGATCAAAACGCCCCCTTCTTTGTTTTCGAGGTCGTTTTTAAGGTCATCCAGGGTATTGACCTCTTTTTTGTCAATTTTAGTAATGATGAAGCCTTCGGTAATTCCGGCTGCTCTTAGTTTTCCTCCGTTCAGGCGAACTATTTTAAGCCCGTTTTTGATATTCAGGCGTTTCATTTCCTCCGGACTGACTTGTTCAAATGCGGCTCCGAGAATGTTAATAACTTCAGATTTTTCTTTTTTCACCAGACTGGTATTTCCCTTGTTATTTTTAAGTGTCAGTCCGGCAACTTTTTCTTCTCCGTTGCGCTCTATGGTAACCATGATTTTGTCGCCCGGTCTGAATTTGCCAAGTTGTTCCTGTAATTCGGGCACATTGTTCACTTCAACATCCGCAATTTTCCTGATCACATCCCCTTCGGTAATTCCGGCCTCTTCCCCGGCGCCTCCATCGGTTACTGCACGAACGTACACCCCCCTGAGATCTTTGATGTGCTTTTCTGCAGCAAGCTGCGCATCCAGATCGGCAATGCTGATCCCAATAAAGGCCCGCTGAACTTCTCCGTATTCCAACAGGTCAGCCGTTACTTTTTTTACAATGTTAACGGGTATAGCAAAAGAATAGCCTGCATAGGATCCGGTGTTGGATTGGATGGCGGCGTTGATGCCGATGAGCTGTCCGGCTGTATTGACAAGGGCCCCGCCGCTGTTTCCGGGATTTATGGCTGCATCGGTCTGGATATAGGAATCGATGGCCGAAATTCCGTGTTCGTGATCTCCTTCAAGCACATTCAGGTTTCGCCCTTTAGCGCTTACAATTCCCGCAGTTACGGTAGAAGTCAGGTTGAAAGGGTTTCCGACTGCGAGTACCCATTCACCCACTTTAATGTCGTCTGAGTTTCCATAACTGATGTACGGAAGGTCTTTTTCTTTAATCTTCAGCAAGGCCAGATCGGTATTGGGATCCCTGCCGATCAGGGCAGCCTGGTACGAGCGTTTGTCATTGAGAATAACCTCTATCTTTTCGGCATGTTCGACCACGTGGTTGTTTGTGACAATATATCCGTCTGCGCTGATGATTACGCCGGATCCTGCTGCCATGGGTTGAGAAGGCGAGGCTGGCTGCCGGCCACCGAAAAACAAATTAAAAAAGGGATCGTTCGAATATCCCTGCTCAACGGGATAACTTATTTTGATATGTACCACTGCGGGTACTGTCATTTCGGCAGCCGAAACAAAATTGACACCCGTTTCGGCAGGGCTTACAGGCAAACTGACCAATTTGACATCCCTGGAAGCAGTCGCTTTAGCCGAAGTGCCGGCCGTCTCTGATTTGTTTAATTGGTTTTGTTTGTTGAATACGTGATCGAGCCCAAGAGCTGTCATTCCTCCGATTCCTGCTATCAGGAACACTCCGATTATTTTTTTCATGTGTATGTTTTTTAAATTAACGCTGTGTAATCTACCGAACTATACAACTCAAATTTCGCACCTTTATTTAACAGGATAAAGGGCTTTAACATAATTTAACATGCTATCTTTGCAGGGATGTCTTCGTCAAATTTCAGGGATAAATTTCAGTATTTCAGCATGGGTCTGATGCTTGGAATTCTGGTCGGCGGTGGCTTCTTTATTTTAAAGCTGGACGATTATTTCAAGGAGCTTAATTTTTACAGGCAATCGGCTCAGAAAGCAGAAGATAAAAGCCAGCCCAAAGCGCCACAGCCTCCAACTGAAATTTCAAAAAATTTAAATACAGGCACTGTTCCCGTTGTAAGTCAAACAAAGGAAGAGGTTGCCGACTCCTCTTCAGATGAGACTACCCGTTCGGGGCTCGAATCAGATTCTTCTCTGGTGGTCAAAAAGGATGAATTGCTGGCTTTAAAACAGATCGAAATGATCAACCTTACACCGCCGCAGCCTATAAGCGCGGCGGATTCCCTTCTCGAAAAAACGAGCGGAATACGGGATGATAAAAATGCAGCAAAGTCTTCTGTAAGCGTAGAGTTCTGGCTTTCGCCAATCAATTACAAGGGCTATAAGATGGCCAAAAACAAGGTGGTTTTGTTCGGCGTTAGCACTCAGGAAGATGTGGCTTTGTATAAACTTGACGAGGCTTACTACATCCGGCTTCAGCAAGGAGTATTCAAACTCGAATTCACCAATGATTACAGGCAGATGGAGCGCATGAGTGACGAAGCTCTTCTGGCAAGGTTAAAATAGAAGAACCAATTTAAGTTTTGAATGAAACACCGTTTTTATAAATACCAGGGTACAGGAAATGATTTCATCATTATCGATGACCGAGATCTTCTTTTCGAAAGAGAGAACCCGGCACTTGTTGCTAAATTGTGCAACCGCAGGTTCGGTATCGGTGCAGACGGATTAATGCTGCTGCAGAACCGATCCGGATACGATTTTGAGATGGTATATTTCAATTCCGACGGAAACGAAAGCAGCATGTGTGGCAATGGAGGCAGATGCATTGTTTCCCTGGCACATAAATTGGGATTGGTTAAAGAGGAAGCGAAATTCAGGGCTGTTGACGGGGATCACCGTGCCGTAATTGACAACGACTGGGTTTCACTGAATATGAATGACGTAAGCAGTGTGGAAAAGAATCCTGATTTTTATTTCCTGAATACGGGTTCTCCCCATTATGTAAGGTTTGTGAGCGGACTGGATTCTTTTGATGTAGTCGGGGAGGGAAAAGCTATCCGTTATAATGAAAGGTTTACGTCTCAGGGCACCAATGTAAATTTCGTTGAGCAGCAAGGAGGGGAGTTGTTTGTAAGAACATACGAGAGGGGAGTGGAGGATGAAACCTTATCCTGCGGAACAGGGGTTACGGCATCGGCTCTGGTTCATTCTCTTCAGCAAGGGCAATCGGGAAAAGGGACAGTTGCGGTCAGAACTCCGGGCGGAAAGCTGACTGTTCAATACCGGTCGAATCCTGGCAAAGGCTTTGATTCGGTGAGGCTTGAAGGCCCGGCGATCTTCGTTTTTAAGGGAGAATGGGAGGATTAAAAGAACTTGTGTACATTTGTTAATATGCTAAATAAGCTGATACATTGCGTCCAGGATTGGTTTGAAAAGCGGGCTTTTGGAGTTTGCGAATGGTGGGGAAACAAGCTTGGAATCAAATCGACACGGATTCGCATGTATTTTATTTACCTCTCTTTCTTTACGGCAGGTTCTCCTGTGATCATCTATTTTAGTATGGCTTTTTTTCTGGAGCACAAGGACTATTTTAAAATCGGACGGCATCGATCTTCCCGTTTGTCATTCTGGGATCTTTGAGCGGCCGTCCCAAATCCGATTGTATGCAATTAAAACTGATTGGCCTGTTTTTTTTTCTGTTTTCCTTTCACTTTGTATTTGCCCAAAAAAATGTTGATTTCACAAAAGAAAATTTTCCGAACGATCCCAAGGGCTTAAAAGAGGTCCAGCGAACGATCAGCAAGGGTGATGATTTCTATAACCGTGGGAAAATATGGCACAAGCAGGCTCTGGAACTTTATCTGAAGGCGAATGAATTCAATCCCGAGAATGCGGAGCTTAATTTTAAAATCGGTACCTGTTACCTGAGTTCTTATACCAAGCTCAAATCCATTCCCTTTCTTGAAAAGGCCCAGAAGCTGAATTTCAATGTCGATCCCCAGTTACATCTCATGCTGGGAACGGGTTACCAGTTGAATCTGCAGTTTGACAAAGCGATCTTTGAGTACAATACTTTTTACAAAGCGCTCTTGCCAAAGGAGCAGAAGGAATTGAATGAGGCCATTCAAAAACGGATCACCGAATGCAGAAACGGAAAAGAATTGGTGAAGTCTCCGGTGAATGTAAAAATTGAAAATGCAGGCCCGGCTATCAATACCATTTATCCTGAATACGGGCCTGAAATATCTGCAGATGAATCCGTTCTGATATTTACTTCCAGACGTCTTTCAACCAAAGGCGGAGGCATTGACGGGTCAGTCGGTATGTATTTCGAAGACATTTACATCTCCTATAAGAAGGACGGCAAATGGACAGAGGCCCAGAACATTGGTTCTCCCATCAATACAGAGGGACACGATGCGACAACGGGCCTTTCTCTGGATGGACAAACACTTTATATGTATCTGTATGATCGCAACGACGATGGGGATTTGTTTGAAACCCACCTGGAAGGTGACAAGTGGCAAAAACCGAAAAGAATAGGCGGCGGTGTTAATTCAAAATGGCATGAGTCTTCTGTTTCTCTGTCGTACGACGGAAAGACCCTTTATTTTGTCAGCGAAAGGCCTGGCGGAATAGGAGACAGGGATATTTACTATTGTACCAAGGATGAAAAGGGCAATTGGGGAGATGCCGTTAATATGGGAGCTGATATCAATACGCCTTACGCCGAAGACGATGTTTTTATTCACCCGGATGGAAAGACTTTGTATTTCAGCTCAAAGGGATGGAACTCCATGGGGGGGTATGATATATTCAAATCCGTAAAGGATAAGGATGGTAAATGGTCGAAGCCTGTTAATCTGGGTTACCCCATCAGTACACCCGATGACGACCGTTTCTTTGTTATGTCAGGAAGCGGTAAGCACGGTTATTATTCTTCCACCAGGGCCGACAGTTACGGAGATCAGGATATCTACCTGATTGATTTCCTCCAGCCGGTGAAAGACAGTTCAAAAACGGACAGCGTAAAAGAGGCGGTTTCGCAGACTACTCTTCTTAAAGGGGTCATTACCGATGCCAAAACGGGCAAGCCTCTGGAAGCAACCATAGAAGTGGTCGACAACCAGAAAAACGAAATTGTGGCCAGTTTTAAATCCAACAGCGCTACCGGGAAATACCTGATTTCCCTGCCTTCCGGAAAAAATTACGGTATTGCTGTGAAAGCCAGGGATTATCTGTTTCATTCTGAAAATTTTGACATTCCCCTGAGCACAACCTATCAGGAAATAGAAAAGAATGTGGCTTTGGAAAAAATCGAGGTGGGAAGTAAAATTGTGCTTAACAACATATTCTTTGATACGGACAAATCAGATCTCCGACCCGAATCTACCAATGAACTCGAACGGTTGCTGCAGTTGATGAATGAAATCCATACTCTTAAAATTGAAATTTCGGGACACACCGATAATGTGGGAAGCGCAGAACACAATCAGAGTTTGTCGGAGTCCAGGGCCAAAGCGGTCGTTGACTACCTCAAGAAAAAGGGCATAAATACCTCAAGGATGGTTTTCAAAGGCTATGGATTTAACCTGCCCATTGCTACAAATACTACTCCGGAAGGCAGACAATTGAACCGCAGGACAGAGTTTAAAATCTTAAGTATGTAATGAATAAATGCAAAGCAACTTTGCTGATTTGCCTGACGAGCCTTTGCGGGTTTGCCCAGGGTGATACCGTCAAAGCAAAAAATCTGGAACCCAGTCAGGAGGCTGAGAAATTTTACAATGCCGGAATCAGTGATTTCGGATTAAAAAAATATCCGGCTGCCCTGGAGGATTTTAATCAGGCGATAACGCTCAAGCCTGAATTTGACCAGGCTTATTTTAACCGAGGCAATACCAAACTTGAACTCAAAGACACCAAAGGAGCTCTGGAGGATTTTGATAAGGCCATCACATTGAATCCCATGAACGCCGGATTTTATTTCAGCAGGGCGCAGGCAAAAGCCGGTTTGGGGGACAAAGCGGCTGCTGAAAAGGA
>Ga0206879_1034_pt1 | contig 32940 bp, 28 predicted proteins | sample Alteio_BWOrgCont_5_FD_152897 | JGI IMG/M metagenome (GOLD analysis project Ga0206879, IMG submission 152897) | Enriched cells from forest soil in Barre Woods Harvard Forest LTER site, Petersham, Massachusetts, United States -... | ecosystem: Environmental > Terrestrial > Soil > Temperate forest > O... | reverse complement strand
CCTCGCTGATTCCACGAATTATAAAACCTTTCACAACATGGGCCTGATTTACAACAAAATGGGAAACTACAGGCAGGCTATCCCTTATTTCAACAAGGCGATTGACAAAAATCCAAAATACGGCATGGCTTTTTTCCACAGGGGGGAGGCAAAATACAAAATGGGAGATCAGTCAGGAGGCTGCGAAGACATACATAAATCAACCGAGCTGGGTTATACCGACCAGACGAATGAGATTTCATGCGAGTAAAACTTCTTCAATTGGGTTCAAATCGAATGACCACCTTGTTAAAGTCGGCTGAGGAGTTGATTACCTTTCGGAAACTTTCGAAATCGGCGAGCGGATAATGAACCTTTCTGTAGTTTTCCTCGATCAGTACTTTCACCTTATTCCCCTCTACTGTGTAAGATGATTCAAACTCTGAAGTGCGCTCACCGTTTTCCACCTGATTGACATCCATTTTAAGATCCTCCAGATTTGCCGCCTTGTAGCCTTGTGGAATTTCAAATGTGATCGTACGGGTGTAACCGTGAGCGAAAGGCAAATCCATATCGTTTTGGCGCTTTTCCTCCTGGTATAATTCATCCTGAGGACCAATAAGCATACCAATTTTAAAAAGATAAAACTTATCCGCTTTTTCACAAAGAGAACTCAATGTCATTTCGCCTTCAATAATGAAGGGTTTTACAAAAAGGTCTTCCTCACTGTAATTTGAGGCTTTGTAGTTCCTGACAACAGCATCCTGGCTGATAACTTTGAGAAGGGATTCAGAAACCTTTTTCTTGTTTTCATCAGAGAGGTAATTAAACAAGGGCTGTAAGCCCATCACCTCAAAGCCTGTATAGCTGTCTTTTATTTTCAGATTTCCTTCGCTCATATCCTCACTGAGTTTGACATCAATATCCATAGTGGAATAGTTTTTTTTGTAATCGGGGCAACCGATATCATTTAGGGTAACTGCAACGGAATGGTAATCGCCAATCGTCACGGGCTTAAGGAACAAACCTTTCTGACAGGTCCATTCGGGCTGTACATAACCCAGTCTTAGTAAAGCTTCGGAAGGAGCCAGTACGTCATTGATTCCTGGAAAATAGAAAAGTGTGTTGTTCAGGTAATTCCAGGTATCGAAAGATCCGTCAAATTTTTCCTTAAACCGGTTGGAGGTAAAAACCATCTGATACTCAATACCGGCATTGGTAAACAATGCCGAGAACAGTTTTATCATTCCTTTGGCATTGGCGTATCGGTTTTTCAGTATTTTTTCAAGATCTGAAAAATCCTGTTCATCAGAAGTTTTCAGCACAAAATGGGTTTTAACAAAACTTTCTATACAACGAACCTTGTCCGTTTCAGAAGAGCTTGTTTTCAATTTCATCTCTTTCAGCAAGGGCTTGGCTTTCTTAAGCAATTTAGCATCTGAAATGTTGAATGCCGAATAGAAAGCATCTCCTGCGGCCGACCAGGTCAGTAAACGTTTGCTGCCTTTCGCCTTGTTGTAGGCCAGTTTATATTCGACCCGCATCCGGTTGTTGTCATACGTGGCGTATTTCTCCGATTTCAAATCCGAAATGTAGGTCGTCGAAGCCCAGATTCTGTTTTTCGTTGAAAGGACAGTATCCGTTTTGAATTCAGGAAAACCATTATAGCTTTTAGCCTCTAAAACCAGGTTCAAAGGAGAATAAATATCAAACTCCACATTTTTTTCTTTATTATCACCCTGAAAATATTCAGCTCCGAAATAGCTTGCCGATTTCTGTATGGTATAAACGTATTCAATATCGCTTCCTGTTTCTACACCTTCCAGTGCAAAAAATTTATAGGGTCCCGACTCCTCATAATTTTCGACAAATTTTACGTTTTTTGTATCGAACGGAGTTATTTTCCCGTCTTTCGAAATAACCCTCGCTTTGAGATCTGTAAGTTCGATAACATCTGTCATTGAAATATAAACCTTGTTGAATTCATCAATTGCTTTCTCAGAATTAACCTTTATTCGTTTATGGCGGGTAACGTAAGAGGTTAGCTGATTTTTTGAATCGTAAATGTATTCAACCAGCAAAAGATTTTTCTCAATAATTGCGTTATCTTTTGTTTCATTTGCCTCCAACATAGTCGCCTTGGAATCTGCATCCCATTTGTAGTTCTTGTATTCCGGGACAAGCTCCTGAGAGAGCAATTGAAAACAGAATACGCAACTCAGCACAAACAAAGGGAAATTCCTCATGGGATCAGTTCTTACTCAGGATAATGGATTCGTTATACGACTTTTTAAGTTTCTTAAGGCAATCGTTCCAGTCGGTAAAATCATTCTTCCCGATCGACAAGGCATTGACATATACGTTATATTTTAAATAAACCGAATTCACGTTTGAAGAATAACTGACATCAAATCCGAATTTTTCGCCCGAATAGACCGTATTTCCGGGTAAATGATCGAGCTTCCACCCTTTCGGAATGTCAAGTACAACTACATAACTGCGAATATTTTTATACTCGATAAAAATGTCCGACTTACGCTCACCAATCACAACCGGATCACCGAATGCATACTTGTCAAGAAACATATTCAGATAGGCCGTAGTTTTGGTCTGGTTTACATAGCCCGGCACACAATAAGCATAATCAACCGAAAGCATGCCCTCCTTGTTTTCATATCCGTTCAGAATTATTGTATCCAGTTGCATTTTATTGTTTCCCTTCGGAAAATCCGCCGCAAAAAACTTCTTCCATTTTTCATGATCAACGTATTTCAGATTTTTAACGATTTCTATTTTATCGTATCCGCTCGCGACAAGTCTGCCTTTGCCCGAAAGTCTGGAATCATCAAGCGTAATGAAAGTGCTATCTCTTACTGTATTCAGTTCCTTTTTCCGTTCCGGTATCTTTACAATTTCGAAATCATTCTCCCCTTTTCCGATCAGCGCTTCCTTGCCCTGAATCGCCATGGTAGGCAAATCAAAAGGCTGATATTTTCCTGTTGCATCCAAAAAATAATACTTCCCGTCAAGGATATAGGTTACGATCATATGGTTATCGGTATATGAGAGCGGAACTTCTTCATACGTATAGGGAATCGCCCGGGTACCTATCCAGGTTAAATAGGATTTAATGCCGGCACTTTGCAAGAGGATATGGGTCAGACTCGCCATATCCTTGCAATCACCATAACGATTAGCATACGTTTTATCAGCTTCCCTGGGAATAAAGCCCGCAAGGCCATCCTCAAAAGCGATGTAATTGATGTTGTCTTCAACCCAGTAAAATATTTTTTTTGCCTTTTCCTGCTCGGATGCAGAATTCATCACAAGGGAATCGACAAAGACTTTCAGGTCTTTGTCCGGCTTTGAGTTGGCGTCTTTTACCAATGAATAATACCAGTGATACAGATCCGCCGGACCGTTGATGAGCGTTGCCTTCACCCCGTTCAGATTGTAATCCTTTATATAAACAACCATATGCGGCGCCGAGTAGGCAATCCCGGGTGCATCCGTTTCACTTGAATATGCTGCCATTCCATGAGCTTTCCAGGTATAGGTAGTACTCTTTTTTTTCTGGGTCTTGGTCAGCGTAATGCCCAGGCTGTCACAGTTGAACATACGATAGGTAATATTTACGCCTTCCGGAACATCCACCGAAAATTCAGATTCAATGACCGGAATATACGAATTGAAATAAAACATGCCGAAAAACCGGGGCTCCGAAATTTCTTCGGTATACTGAAGAATCGTCCGTGCTCCTTTTTGCAACGCCGGAAACTGAATTTTTTTATAATAGGTGTCGTCAAAAAAAACGCCGCCCCCGAATTCGCTTCGCTCGTTTACCGAAGTGGTCTGAAAAGATTTGTATTTGCTGCCTCTGGGAACGAGGGTTCTGGCTTCAATGTCCGTTATTTTAATAAAGGAAGAATAGGGAATGCTTCGTTCACCAAACTGATCATAGCTGTTTCCCGTAATAAAAGTGTCCTCGTAATGCACCGAAGAAATCATCAGTTTCCCTTCTTTTTCCAAAATCCGGGCATGCTCTTTTTTAACAAGCAAAACGCCGTTATTTCCCGGATAGCGGCTTAAAATACCGTTCGTATCGGGCATTTGCTGAGCCCGGGAACAGACCGAAGCACCAATAAAAAAAAAGAGAAGTCCCCTACTGATAGCGTTTATCCCCATAATACCGTTCGATTCTGATTAACTTTCCATTCAAATCATAGTACGTCCAGTCTCCGAACGCTTCGCCATCGATGTAAAATTCTTCCCTTTGCTTTTTCCCGTTTTCAAAATAGAAGACTGAAGCGCCGTCTTTTTTGTCGTAAAAAAAGTTTTCCTCGCTTTTAATCTTTGCACTGCCCGGGAAATAGGTTTTCATAAGCCCTTCAAAATTATTGTCTGTAAAACGAACGGTTCGTTTCAGCTGCCCGTCCGGATAATACTCAATCCGGTCACCTGTCAGTTCTCCGAATTTATACAGCTTTTCAATTGACTTATTACCGTTAGGATAATACGCCAGCAGTTTTCCCGATTCATTAACAAGTTCAATCGGCTTCACTGCAGTTCCGGTCCGATCGTGATACGAATACGAAAGCAGCGTTCCATCCTGATAATACCGAATGCTGACAAGCGTTCCATCCTCATTGTAATCCCTCCATTCGCCAGCAGTTTCACCATCCTCATAATTTCCTTCGCGCATAAGAACTCCGTTGTCATAATACAGCCTAAACGCACCTTCCATTTTCCCTTCCTCATACGTTCCTTCTTTCTCCGTTTTTCCGTTTTCGTAAAAAGTTTTATACGGCCCTTCCAGTTCATCGTCTTCGTAAGAATACTCCGATTGTTCGTTCCCGTCATTAAAATACCACGTATGGATTCCGGCCTTTTTATCAAACTTAAAAGAGCCCTCATAGGATAGCTTGCCATTGGGGTTAAATGCTTTTTTATATCCATCTGCCTCAGCAAATTTAAAATTCATGCTCACACTCGACAAGCCATTCATGAAATGTGAATTGTATTTTCCGGAACCATTCAGAAGTTCAATCCGCTCATATTCCTTTCCCAACGTATCACAGATAACCTTTCCGGTAAACAATCCGTCATCGTAAACCGAAATATTGTCCGGTCGGCCATTCTCACTGTAATCCTTTTTATCTCCCTGCAACTGATCCAGATGATAATAATTTTCAGCAACCAACGTGCCTTTCGGATTGTAAAAGAACCAAAACCCTTCGGCTTTTCCGTTGGTATACCAGCCCTCCTTTTCCAGGGTCTTATTGCTGAAATAGCCTTTGTAATAACCATCTTCCTTTCCGTCCGTATAGTTAATGCTCGATTTAAGATTTCCATTGGGATAATACGTTGTTTTGATTCCGTTGAGCAATCCGTTTCTGTAATTTTCCTTCACTTTTAAAATCCCATGAACATCGTAAAACCTCGACTCCCACTCCCGTTTAGAATTAACATAGTTGACTTCCGCATTTTTCGTACCATCCGGAAGAAATGTCTTTATCGTGTAATTGCTTCCCAGATTTTTTTCTTCAGCCAAAATTTTTCCCTTCTTATCTGAATAGGTATAGCCTGTAATTTTACCGTGCTTGTAGCTCGTTACAGAATAAATGATCCCATCCTTATCATAACTTTTTACGTCTCCGTTCAGCTCATCCTTTTCAAAGGGGCTTTCTTCTTCAACTTTTCCGTTCTTGTAATACGTTGTCCAGACTCCCGTAGCCATAGCCTTTTCAGCATAGCTGCCGGTTTTTTTCAGTTTCCCGTTGTGGTAATAAAATTTCCAGTCCCCAATTTCCTTTCCGTCAGCCATTTTACCTTCCGATGAAAGAACTCCGTTACGGTAGTAGGTCTTGGATTCACCATCCTGTTTACCATTTACAAAATTCACCAGGGTTTTTGGCCGGCCGTTTGAATAAAATTCCTTGAACAACCCATCGTACTGATCCGCCGCCTCAGAAATTTCATATAACTTACTACCGTCCGAATAGTACCCGTTTAAAATGCTGTCCTTCTTACCATCTGTGTAATGCGCGACAAATTTTAAGTATCCGGTTTTCTCATAGTATTTCCCGGTTCCTGCATTTTTCCCTTGCACAAAATTCTGATCAGATTCCAAGAGACCACTGCGGTAATACGTTTTCACATTCCCATTCAATTCATTGTCCATATAAGGATACAATTCTTTCAATTGCCCATTGTCATAAAAATATTCCCATTTACCTTGTCGGTTGCCCAGTTCATCGAAATTACCCCGGGAACTCAGTTTGCCTCCTTTGTAATAAAATTCCCAATACCCAATATTCTTGTCGCCTTTCAGATTTCCAATGGACTTCAGGGATGCATTGCTGTAATACCAGTGGGAAACAATTCGTTTTTCTCCGTTCAGGGAATCCATGCGATTGGTCCGTTTGTCCGTAATAAAATTGGTGGCCCATTGGGTGAACTCCTCAATTTCCTTTTTATGTTTCGCTTTCCATTTATTGATTTGTTCGTTGCTGACAGAACTTAAAATGTAATAAATAAAGGGCTCGAAATAGCCTTTCTTATACATTTCTGTGTAAAACGGAACGTAATTTTGCATGACATATCCCTGGTCGTTGGGATTGAACTTGAGTTTCTCAAGAAAAACCTGGGTCTGTTTCACAAAATCATAATTCAATTTTACCTGGCTTTTGTATTTTTTATTAAGGGCCACTTTTGAGCGAAGTATAACCTCCAGCTCCGAAAAATTATCTTCTCCGGAAGCTCCTGTCAGGTCAATGTTTTCAGCTACATCATCTCCCCTGAGCGATTTCTCGAGAAGGGTAATCACCTCATAGGACCGGGATGTCCCGGGCTCCATCAGCAGAAACATTTCCAACGATTGCAAAGCTTCGACCAATTTGTTTTGTTCCAGGTAAAGACTTCCGATCCTAAGGTAGCTGGATGCATGATAAGGGTTGAGTACCAGCGCCTTTTTAAACGAACGCATAGCTTCTGTCTTTTTATTCATCCGCAGTTCGACAATTCCCTTATTGAAATACAGCGAATAACTGTTTTTGAACAAGGCCAGTCCTTCGTTGAAAACCCCGAGAGCCTCCTCCCTTTTTTCAGCATCATCCAGAGAAGATCCATAGGTTACGTAAACGGCAGGATCAACAACGGTACTTTCTTTGATTACTTTTTTACATAACGCTACAGCAATGCTATCCTTCTTCCAGGCCATATAACTGAGAGCCATTTCACTCAGGGCTGTATAATAATTGGTATCATTGCTTGGGACTTTTTTAAAGAGTTCAACAGCATCGCTGTCCTTCCCTTCGTCATTTAGTTTTACAGCCTTATCGATGAGGTCGGCAGAATTAATAAGTTCATTGTGCTCCTGCGCAAAAGCCACGAAACTCAATAAAATAAATAAACACGTACCGGCTCTTTCAGATTTTCTTTTATTCATAGGGCAAAATCAAGAGGTTAATTTACTTAAAAAAACATTTACCCGACATCCTTCAACCCGTCTTTCGCTATGATGGTCCAGTCTTTTTCCGCCATGCCCATCTCCATCCAGCGATCCATCTCCTTTGCAACGGCAGGAACAAATGCCAGGGGAAATTTCCCGGCAGAAGCTTCGTTCATCATCAGCCCTGCATCTTTTCGTGCCATTTTTAATTCCCAGGACGGATGATCAAAATCGGCCTGGATGATCCGCCTGACCCTCGCCGGCATCAGTGCCCCCGGATTAAACCAATCGAACAGGGCAGCAACTTCAGAAGAAGGGATATCCAGCGCTTTCGCAAGTCTCAATATATCCGCTATGCCGGCAGTCATGCAAAGCAGGAATAAATTTCCCAGCAGTTTCATACCGGCAGCACGCCCGTCGATTGGGCCAAGATAAATCAATTTCCCGGTCATGCCGGACAATTCAGGTTCAAGTATTTTGAATAGCTCCTCTTTGGCAGATACCATCATTATTCCTGAACTGTCCAGCGCATTCTGGGGACCCATAAAAACAGGAGCGTGGACATAGCAGAATCCTCTTTTTTCCCATTTTTCGGTCCTTCCCTCAACTGCAGAAGAGCAGGTGGTGGTATGGTCTATCAGATAGGCTCCTGGTGAAAAGCCACTACTCGCCTGCTCCAGAACCGAATCAACAGCAGTGTCATCCGACAGGGCAAGGTGAATCCGGCTGGCATTTTTAACAGCCTCCTCCGCTTTCAAAAAGGATTTTGCACCGTAAAATTCAAGCGACTTTGCTTTTTCCGCAGTCCGGTTCCAAACGTTAACTGCTTTTCCTTTTTTCAACAGGGCACGGATAAAACCGCTGCCCAAAAGTCCTGTTCCCAAAAATGCGTCCATACGTTTCGTTTTAATTATCTTTTCTGAATTTACTTATTTTCATGTAGCTTTGACCAACAATTAAAAAAAAGAACATGGCAAAGAAAATAATGAAAATTCTCGGAGTTCTGGTTGTTTTACTCATTGCTGCAATTGCAAGCCTGTATATGATCTATTTACGACCGGTCATGAACAAGATGAGTGAAACCAGCACAATAAAGTACGATAAAGATCTGACCCTTGTGATAGGCGGAGGCGGCAACAGCGGTATCCTGTCCTCAGACAGCCTGGTTATTGTCATCGATACCAAAATGAAAGATGCCGCCGAGGCGCTGTACAAAACTGCAAAAGAAATTGCCGGCACTAAGCCGATTTTGGTTATCAATACGCATTACCACAGCGATCATACCGGAGGAAACAAGTATTACAAGGGAAGTACCATTATCGCCGGCGGAAACTACAGCCCCGAATTCTGGAAAAAGGAGGCCGGAGAAGAGGGCATGCCGACCCTCTGGTTAAAGGATAAGATGGATATTAAAATGGGGGATGACACCGTAACTGTTCTGAATCTGGGGAAAAACGCACATACCCAGAGTGATATTGTAGTGTATCTGCACAAAAGAAAAATGCTGTTCGGAGGTGATGTGATATTGAACAAACAAGCCCCTGTCCTGATAGGTAGCGCAGACCCTGACGGGTACATGATGGCATTTGATATGCTGCCACTGCGTTTTGATATTCAGAAAGTTGTTCCCGGTCACGGCACTATCGGGGGGCCCGAAGTCATCACTGATTTTAAGACGTATTTCCTGGATATGAAATCAGCTGCCGCGGATCCTTCCAAAAAGGATGAAATGCTGGCAAAATACAGAGGGTACACACAAATCCCCCTTTTCATGTCCAACAACGCTGCCATACGTGCATTTAAAAAGAAGGCTGCGGCAAAATAACCCGGCCTGAAAAATTCCCCTGAGCAGTATCAGCCATTCGGCTGATGCAAATCATTGTCTGGCAGGCTTATACTATCGAAGTTGCAGTTCTGATTTAATCATTTGATTAAATCAGAAACTTAATTTACCTTTGTCCCTGCGTGAACAAGTCAACTAACCAGTTATCCGTGCGGAGCGCCGAGGAAAAGATCATCGAAGCTGCACGTATTCTTTTTACCCAAAAAGGTTTCAGCGCAATCAAAACCAGGGACATTGCAAAAAAAGCGGGTATCAATATTGCGCTGCTGAATTATTATTTCAGAAGCAAAGAGAAGCTTTTCGAAATTGTCTCCAGAAAAAACTTCGGAGAATTCATACAGATCATTTCCAAAATTGTAAACGAGGAGAAAACCGACATCTGGCAAAAAATAGAGTTGCTTGTCAAAAATTACATCGAGATGCTCAGCCTGAATCCCGATATGCCGCTGTTCGTACTGACCCAAACCAAACTCGATCCCCACCGCATGAAAATGCGTCAAAAAATTATCGAATCCTATTTTATGAAGCAGGTTCAGCTGGCGATCAAATCCGGCGAAATCAACCCGATCAACCCCAATCAGCTTATTATGAACATCATGTCTCTTACGATATTCCCGTTTGCCGGTCGTCATATTATACAAAATAATAATGGTATAAGTCCCAGGGAGTTCGACAAATGCATGCAGGAACGAAAAAAAATGATTCCAATTTGGATCAAAGCAATATTAAAAGCAAAAACATGAGTAGGAAGAAACGTTTTTTCTGGGGCTTGATTTACAGTATCGCGGCCCTTTCCGGGGGGTCCGCTGCACTTGCCTCAGGCCCGCTATCCATTGATACCTGTTACACCAGAGCCCGAATGAATTTCCCCCTGATCCGGCAGAGGACTCTCACGGAAAAAAGCAGAGACTACAACATTTCCAACGCGTTGAGGGGATACCTTCCCCAGCTTAGTGTGAATGGTCAGCTAACCAATCAGAGTGCCGTAACCTCAATACCGTTCAGCATTCCTTTGCCGCATGGAGAAAATTTATCATTCCCCGTTATACCTCTTACCCAATACAATGTTCATGCCGAAGTTGATCAGGTTATTTACGATGGAGGAAGCATTCTTGGGCAGAAAGAACTGGCCATTGCCGGTGCCAATGTTCAGGAGCAGAATACCGAAGTACAACTGTACGCAATAAAGGACCGTATCAATCAGCTGTTTTTCGGCATCCTCCTGATTACAGAACAGCTGAAGCTGGACGCGGTAAATGAAAAAGACATTCAGAACAGCATCGATAAAATGAAGGAATCCGTAAGTCAGGGAACCGCATTGGTTAGCAGTCTGCGTGAGCTGGAGGCAAAACTACTTCAACAGCAGCAAACCAGGATCGACCTCGAATCCAACCGAAAGGCTTACCTGGATATGCTGGGTCTTTTTATCAACAGCAGTCTGGATGAGTCAACTGTGCTGCAAACTCCCGGTACGCCGGTTTTAAATGACAGTATTCGCAGACCCGAGCTTGATCTGTACAATTACCAGAAAAAAAATGACGATGTACAATTGAAAATTATCAATGCGAACAACTTGCCAAAATTAAGCTTCTTCCTGCAAGGCGGCTATGCACTTCCCGGATTAAATATGTTTGACGTAAATGCAGCCACCTATTACATGGGAGGGCTTCGCCTGAACTGGACACTGGGCGGTTTGTACACGATGAAAAATCAGAAGCAGCTGCTCGCAGTGGATAAACAAAGCATAGATATTCAGAAAGAAACCTTTCTGTTCAATACCCATCAGACATTGAAACAACAAAATGCTGACATTTCAAAATTGCAGCTGATGGTTCTCAAGGACACTGAAATAATCGTTAAACTGACCGAAGTAAAAAATTCGGCCAAAGCTCAGATGGAAAATGGAATCATTACCACCCACGAATACATCGCCGAATTGGATTTGGAGGATCAGGCCAAACAAAACCTTTTAATCCATCAGGTACAATTGATGATGGATCAATACAATCAGAAAAACACAACAGGGAACTACTAAAATCAAAAAAATGAACAATTCCGTTTTACTCACATGTATTTCTTCGGCAGCACTGCTGGTGTCCTGCTCGACTTCGGAAATGGATTTTGATGCGGCGGGCGCATTTGAATCAGTTGAAACCATTGTATCCACAGAAGCTTCCGGGACAATAAAAGAATTCAATGTAGAAGAAGGTCAGACACTTCAAAAAGGTCAGTTTGTAGGCTATGTGGACAGTGTCCAGTTGTACCTGCGCGACAAGCAGCTCGAAGCCCAGATTGCTTCCACCACAAGCCAGATACCGGACGTTTCGGTTCAGATCGCCTCATTGAAATCCCAGTTGGACCAGGCCAAAAAGGATCAGGTGAGAATGCAAAACCTCTTTGCCAGGGAAGCGGCCACTCAGCAGCAACTGGACAATGCGAATACCCAGGTTGACATGGTACAAAAACAGATCGATGCCCTCAGATCAACATTGGATATCAATACGACTACCCTTGAAAAAAGCGTGACTCCGTTTAAACGTCAGATCGACCAGACCAAGGATCAGATTTCAAAATGCCAGATCGTAAATCCCATCCACGGAACAGTCCTGACAAAATACGCTCAGGATCACGAAGTGGTAATGCCCGGCAAAGCTCTTTATAAAATAGCCGAAACAGATACCTTAATTTTAAGAGCATACGTCACCTCCGCACAGCTCAACCTGGCCAAACTCGGACAAAAAGTTAAAGTCATGGTTGATAAAGGCGCAAAACAGTACGGATACTATACCGGAACAATTTATTGGGTATCTGAAAAATCTGAATTCACGCCCAAAACCATTCCTACCAAGGACGAAAGGGCCGACCTCGTTTATGCTATAAAAATACGTGTGGTAAACGACGGTTTTCTGAAAATCGGAATGTATGGAGAAATGAAATTTCAATAATCAACCCGGGCAGCAACAAATCCGGATAGAAAGCGATAAAGTGGACGCCATAACCCTTACTAACATCAGCAAAACCTATAACAAAGGTTCAGTCCTGGCCGTCGATGACATTTCTTTTAACGTAGCCAAAGGAGAAGTATTCGGCCTTATAGGGCCGGATGGGGCAGGCAAAAGCACCATTTTCCGTTTGCTTACCACCTTGCTCATAGCAGACAAAGGAAGTGCAACGGTCGCAGGTCACGACGTTGTTAAGGATTTTCAAACCATCCGTAAACTAGTGGGCTATATGCCGGGACGGTTTTCGCTTTATGGGGATCTGTCGGTGGAAGAAAATTTGAATTTTTTTGCAACCGTATTCAATACCCGCCTTGAAGAAAATTACGACCTGATCAAAGACATCTACGTACAGCTGGAGCCGTTTAAAACACGCAGGGCCGGAAAATTATCCGGAGGGATGAAACAAAAACTGGCCCTTTGTTGCGCTCTTATCCACAAACCGGAGGTCCTGTTTCTGGATGAACCCACAACAGGAGTGGATGTAGTATCCCGAAAGGAATTCTGGGAAATGCTGTCCCGTTTAAAAAAAGTAGGGATTACCATATTGGTTTCAACTTCCTACATGGACGAAGCGACCCGTTGCGACCGTATCGGACTGATATTGAGCGGTAAGCTGCTATCCATCAACACGCCCGAAGCAACCGTCAAAGCCTATCCCGAAAAACTTTACGGCGTCAAGGCGGACAAAATGTATGCCCTTCTCAACGACCTGCGTGCCTATCAGGGCACGCTGAGTTGCTATACCTTCGGCGAACACCTTCATTTGTCTTTCAAGTCTTCCGAGCAGGAGGTGATGAGCTACATGCAAAGTAAAAAACACCTGAACATCGAAATGAAACCTATTACCCCCACCGTGGAGGATTGTTTTATACGTTTATTAAATAACCAGAATGACCGAAACAGTAATTAGCACAAAAAAACTGACCAAACGTTTCGGTGACTTCGTGGCCGTAGATGAAATAACGTTTGATGTCCAGAAAGGAGAGATTTTCGGATTTCTCGGCGCAAACGGTGCAGGTAAAACAACAGCCATGCGCATGCTTTGCGGACTATCCATCCCCAGCTCAGGAGAAGCAACGGTAGCAGGTTTTGACGTATTCCGGGAACCCGAAGAAATCAAAAAAAACATCGGATACATGAGTCAGCGGTTTTCACTTTACGACGACTTGTCGGTAATGGAAAACATAGAATTTTATGCCGGCATTTACGGATTGTCCGACAAGGAAATTGCCGAAAAAAGCAAAGAACTGATTGACAAACTGGGACTTCAGAAAGAAGCAAAAAAGCTGGTAGCTTCGTTACCTCTGGGGTGGAAACAAAAACTTTCTTTTTCTGTTGCCATAGTTCACCAGCCCAAAATCGTTTTCCTGGATGAACCAACCGGCGGCGTAGATCCGAGCATGCGCAGGCAATTCTGGGATCTTATTTACGATGCGGCCGAAAAAGGAATCACCATTTTTGTCACCACGCACTACCTGGATGAGGCCGAATACTGCAACCGGGTGTCCATTATGGTGGATGGAAGAATTGACGCTCTTGATTCTCCTTCAAACCTGAGAAAAAAATTCGGAGTCGACACCATGGATGAAGTATTTTATAAACTGGCACGAAAGGCAAAACGTTCGGCAGATTAGTACGACGTGCTTTTGCAATGAAAAAATGAAACAGTTAGCATCTTTCGTAAAAAAAGAATTCTACCATGTGTTCCGGGACTGGAAAACCCTGCTCATGCTGTTTGGGCTTCCGGTGATTCAGATTATGCTGTTCGGCTTTGCCCTTACCAACGAAATTAAAAATGCAGATATTGTTGTCGTTGACAATGCGCACGACCTGGCCTCCCAGCAGATCACCGACAAAATTGCCGGTAGCAATTTTTTCAGTGTACGCAAAACGCTTCGGAGTCCTTCCCAGATTGACGCCGCATTTAAAGAGGGGAAAATAAAACTGGCCGTTGTATTTCCGGTGAATTTCAACGAAGATTTGCTTCATCTGAATAAGGCTTCGATCCAGATCCTGGCCGACGCCTCCGACCCGAATACAGCTACAACCCTTGTCAATTACATCAGCTCTATCGTAAGCGACTACCAAAGCCAGCTCGCCCCAACCGCCAATGTGCCGTATGCTATTTTACCTGAAGTCCGGATGTTGTACAATCCCGACCTGAAGGGTGCCCCCAATTTTGTTCCGGGCGTTATGGCCATGGTGCTTTTATTGGTTTGTGTAATGATGACATCGGTATCTATCGTTCGGGAAAAAGAATTGGGAACAATGGAAGTTTTACTGGTCTCTCCCGTCAAACCACTGATGGTAATAGTCTCCAAAGCTATTCCATACCTGGTTCTTTCTCTCATTAACCTGAGCGCTATATTAATTTTAAGTGTTTATCTGCTCGACCTGCCTATTAAAGGAAGTCTGCTTCTGCTATTTGCCGAAAGCGCCTTACTCATTGTTACTGCTCTTTCGCTCGGACTTTTGATTTCAACAATAACCTCTTCCCAGCAGAGCGCCATGTTTGCTTCCATGATGGGGATGATGCTACCGACCATGCTGCTCAGCGGATACATGTTTCCAATCGAAAACATGCCGGTCGTTTTGCAGGTCATTTCAAATATCGTTCCTGCAAAATGGTATTATATAATTGTCAAGTCGGTAATGCTCAAAGGCCTCGGGTTTTCTTCCATCTGGAAGGAAACTCTTATTCTGACAGGCATGACCGTATTTTTTGCAATTCTCAGTTTGCGTAATTTTAAAATCCGACTCGAATAATGAGACCCCTGTTATTTTTACTTAGAAAAGAGTTCCGGCAGGTTTTCAGGGACCGGGGATTTATTGGCCGGCTTTTTATTGCTCCTGCCATTCAGCTCATACTCCTTCCCCTGGCCGCAAATTATACCATTAAAAATATCAACATCGGGATTGTCGATCACGACCATTCACAGGTATCCCGAAAATTAAGCGAAAAAATTCTTTCCTCCGGATATTTCAAACTGGCCGGATACACCGACTTCAATTCAAAAGCCGGAAAACTGATTGATGCAGACAAAGCTGACATACTTCTCGAAATTCCTGAAAAATTCGAAAAAGACCTGATCCGCGAAGGAAGCAAAAAACTGGGCATAGAGGTCAATGCCATAAATGGTGTAAAAGCAAGTGTGGGCTTTGCCTATCTGAGTAACATACTAAGTGATTACAACAATGACATTCGCGCAGAATGGGTACAGCCCGGTTCGGCCGGCGAGGTACCAACCATAGACATTATTACCTCCTATTGGTACAATCCGACGCTGACCTATTTTATTTTTATGGTTCCCGGAATCATGGTTTCACTGGTAACCATGATTGCCGGGCTTTCGGCGGCCTTCAATATCGTTAAAGAAAAAGAATTAGGCACTATTGAACAGATCAATGTAACCCCGATCAAAAAGTACCAGTTCATATTGGGGAAACTGATCCCCTTTCTTTTTATCGGTCTCGTAGTCTTCAGCGTCAGCCTTCTTATCGCCAGGGTGATCTACACTATTATTCCGCTCGGAAATATTGCATTGCTGTACCTTTTCCTGGAAGTTTTTCTGTTCGCTTTGCTCGGTTTCGGATTGCTGATTTCAACTTTTACAGAAACCCAGCAGCAGGCCAATTCGCTGATCTTCCTTTTCATGATGGTCTTCAACATGATGAGCGGACTCTATACCCCCATTGACAGTATGCCTTCCTGGGCGCAACTCGTTGCCCATCTTTTTCCGATCAGCTATTTTATTGAAGTAATGCGGATGATCGTTATCAAAGGAAGCGGATTCCACGACATCCTTCACCACATCTATGCTGTTCTTATGATCGGTGCAGTGCTGAACACCTGGGCCATTATAAATTACCGCAAGACATCGTAACAACCGGATATGCCTGCTAAGGGCGTTGATTTTACGAATATAAGATCAACTCAACTCCCGCACGCTTCGCAGGCATCGGGATTATCCAGCGAACAGGTCATTTCTGCTTTACGCTGTTCAATCAGAATATCCTCGTTTCCGAGAATCTGTTTTTCAGCTGCAGCCACCCGCTCTGCTTCCTCTTTGAGAACACTGGCATCCACGGTGAACTTGATCGCGTCGACAGCACTCTTGGTACGCAGGTAGTACATGCCCGTCTTGAGTCCCTTTTCCCAGGCATAAAAGTGCATAGAGGTCAGCTTCGCAAAATTCGGTTCCTGTATAAACAGGTTCAGGCTCTGACTTTGACAGATGTATGCTCCGCGGTCGGCGGCCATGTCAATGATGGTTTTCATCTTGATCTCCCAGACTGTTTTATAAAGATCCTTTATATTCTGAGGGACTTCGTCAATGTTTTGCACCGATCCGTTGGCCGCTATAATTTTACTCTTAAGACGGTCGTTCCAGATGCCGAGTTTCACAAGATCCTTTAGTAAATGCTTGTTCACGATAACAAATTCCCCGGACAACACCCTGCGGGTATAGATATTAGAGGTATACGGTTCGAAGCATTCATTATTACCGAGGATCTGCGATGTACTCGCCGTGGGCATTGGCGCAACGAGCAGAGAATTACGGGCACCGAATTTTTTCACTTCCTCACGCAGTACGTCCCATTCCCAGCGGGAAGATGGTGTAACGCCCCACATATCGAACTGAAATATTCCTTTGGATGCAGGAGAGCCGGCAAAGGTTTCGTAAGGACCGTCAATCTTTGCAAGATCCTTGGACGCCGTCATAGCGGCGTAATACAGGGTTTCGAAAATTTCCTTGTTAAGCTGTACGGCTTCGGGTGAATCAAAGGCCATGCGCAGTAAAATGAAGGCATCAGCCAAACCTTGTACACCCAAACCTATAGGCCGGTGACGCATATTGCTGCGTCTTGCTTCGGGCACCGGGTAGTAATTGCGGTCAATAATTTTGTTCAGATTTTTGGTGGCGACATATACCACTTCAAATAATTTCTGGTGATCGAATTTGCCGTTTTCGACAAAGCGGGGCAGTGCGATGGAAGCCAGGTTGCATACAGCAATTTCGTCTGATGAGGTGTACTCCAGAATTTCAGTGCACAGATTCGAACTTTTTATGGTTCCAAGGTTTTGCTGATTTGATTTGGCGTTGGCCGCATCTTTGTAAAGCATATAGGGGTTTCCGGTTTCGACCTGAGATTCCAAAACTTTGAACCAGAGTTCCTGAGCCTTGATCGTCTTGCGGGCCCGTCCCTCCTGTTCGTAACGTGTATACAATTTTTCAAATTCCTCGCTGTGGCAGTCGGCTAGTCCAGGCGCTTCGTTGGGACAAAACAAAGACCAGTCTTCATTCGCCTTGACGCGTTTCATGAAAAGGTCAGATATCCAGAGTGCAGTAAATAAGTCACGGGCACGCATTTCTTCCTTACCGTTATTCTTCCTAAGGTCGAGGAAGTCGAAAATATCTGCATGCCAGGGTTCGAGGTACACCGCGAAGCTGCCCTTTCGTTTTCCTCCGCCCTGATCTACATAACGTGCGGTGTCATTGAACACCCGCAGCATAGGGACAATCCCGTTCGAGGTTCCGTTGGTACCTCTGATATAGGAACCTGTGGCGCGTATATTGTGTATGCTAAGACCAATTCCTCCGGCGCTCTGTGAAATTTTGGCACAGTTCTTAAGTGTATCGTAAATTCCGTCTATGCTGTCATCCTTCATGGTAAGCAGGAAACAGGAAGACATCTGAGGCTTGGGTGTTCCGGCATTGAAAAGCGTTGGCGTGGCATGCGTAAACCAGCGCTCCGACATCAGGTTATAGGTTTCGATGGCGGCATCGATATCCTCTTTGTGTATGCCTATAGCCACGCGCATGAGCATATGCTGGGGACGTTCGGCAATTTGCCCGTCAATCTTTAGCAGGTAGCTGCGCTCGATGGTTTTGAATCCGAAGAAATCGTATCCGAAGTCCCGGTCGTAAATAATAGTAGAGTCCAGCATTTCGGCATTCTTCTGAATGATTTCGTGCACATCCTCAGCGATAAGAGGCGCTTTCTTGCCGGTTTTTTTATCCACGTAGTTGTACAACTTCTCCATAGTTTTGGAGAATGACTTTTCGGTGTTTTTATGCAGGTTCGAAACCACAATACGCGAGGCAAGCAATGCATAATCGGGATGCTTGGTCGTCAATGAAGCCGCTATTTCTGCGGCCAGATTATCAAGTTCGCTGGTCGTTACCCCGTCGTAGAGCCCTTCGATGACTTTCATGGCAACCTGAACCGGATCTACATGTGCCTGCTCAAGACCATAAGATAATTTTTGAACCCTCGCTGTAATCTTGTCGAATTTTACCGACTCGCGTTTACCGTCTCTTTTTACTACGAACATACATTTTTTATTAGGGGGTTTGTTCTACTAATTTAATCCGGAGAAGAGCATTTTTTACCCGCCTCCGGAATAGTAATTAACAATAATTTGCTTAAAAGTCTTCGTCGAGTTTGAACAGGTTTGCTTCCTTCCCCTGGCCAACACTGGCTTTCTTGTACTCTCCGACTCTCTTTTCGAAGAAATTGGTTTTTCCCTGAAGGGAAATAAGTTCCATGAAGTCGAAGGGATTGCTGGCATTGTATACTTTGCCGTATCCGAGCGCTCCCAAAAGGCGGTCGGCAACAAATTCAATATACTGACACATCATATCTGCGTTCATACCAATCAAACGCACAGGTATCGCATCACAAACAAATTCCTTTTCGATGGTCACTGCATTGGTAATGATATCCTTGACCTGCTGTTCGCTCAACTTGTTCTGCAACTGACTGTATAACAGACAGGCAAAATCACAATGCATACCTTCGTCTCTGGAAATGAGCTCATTAGAAAAGCTTAGTCCTGGCATGAGTCCGCGTTTTTTGAGCCAGAAAATAGAGCAAAAACTTCCGGAGAAAAATATGCCTTCTACTGCCGCAAAGGCGACCAGACGTTCTGCAAAACTGCCATTCGAAATCCAGCGCAAAGCCCATTCGGCCTTTTTGGTTACGCAGGGAACCGTTTCCATGGCATTGAACAACTTGTGACGTTCCGCCGGCTCCTTTATATAGGTATCAATAAGTAAGGAATAGGTCTCCGAATGTATATTTTCCATCATGATCTGAAATCCGTAAAAACAGCGGGCTTCAGGGTACTGAACTTCGTTCATGAAGTTAACGGCCAGATTTTCATTTACAATTCCATCGCTCGCCGCAAAAAAGGCGAGCACATGTTTAATAAAATGTTGTTCGTCGGCATTCAGTTTGTTTTCCCAGTCTGTCGTATCAGAAGAAAGGTCAATCTCCTCTGCTGTCCAGAAACTCTGTTCGCATTTTTTGTACATTTCCCAGATGTCCTTGTGCTTGATCGGGAAAAGAACGAATCGTTCTTTGTTTTCTTTTAAAATCGGCTCCGTCATATTCTAATTTATAGTATTATAAAATGTTTGCTCCCCCTCCCCCATTTAAAGCGACTCTCTCCCTGTGAATCTCTCTTTCACGATGAACTACCTCAGATGGTCGATGATTGCAATAAACAGTCTACAAATGTTTCTAAAAATTTGATTGAAGGCAAGGAATTTAAATTAACATTTGCCTAAAGTTTTAAACACGAAAATGTTGAATTCGGTTTGGCCGCCGTGTAAGGCAGGCCAGCAAAGGAGTACGGGATTTGTTAAAAAGATTTTTTAAAAAGTATGAAAAAAACGATTCAAACACTTGCAAGTAAAATTTATCTGACAATATGGACTTACCACCAGTACGGGTAGGGTTGGGGATGCCCGTATTTTTTAAAGTCCGCATATAATTTTCGGTATCGTCTATCCGAAGACTTCAGCGGCCTGTGCGGGAGTCTGATCAAATAGTTTTCGGCCTTCCAGCAATTTTTTTTGCTTGTCCTCCAGTCAGCGCCGCTGTCGTCAAGATGGGCCAGCTGATAGGCCGTGATACGGCCCGTATGATCGATATACGGATGATAATAGCTCCAGGCCAGATCTCTCAGGGATCTGAAAACCGGTTCCCGGCCATGAAGCCCCTCATCCCTCGAACGTGCAACAGATCCCCAGCGTCCGTTCCGGCGGAAAACAAAGATTACATGTTCGAGTTTGTCGATGCTTTCAAAACTAAGCACGAGCGGTGGAAATCCGCATTGTTCAAGCATTGCCGCCGCGACAAAAGCCGCTTCAAAACAATGTGCTGTTCCTTTCCTGATCGCTTCCGCGGCAGAACGCAGGGTCTCTCCCTGTTTCTCCTGATTGTAAGGAAGTTGCCGCAGATACCGCTGAACCTGTTCAGGTGTTTTTTTTCTCATCAAGGTATTGCAAATTCCTGTACCAGCCCGGTCCGTATTTTCGAATCAGGGGTTCTTTTAAAAACTGATAGACTTTTACATTCAGTTGCGCACCACATTTACAGGCTGGCTTGCACAGATCCCATTTGTGGTAGGTCAGTTTTTCAATCCCGTTTTTCTTTTCTATGCGTATGGGGTACAAATGACAGGAGATCGGCTTTTTGAATTTTATCTTGCCTTCGTTGAAGGCTTTTTCAATGGCGCATTTTGCGATTGCATTTTCTTTGTAAACAAAGGCGCACTCCCCGCCGTTGATCAGAGGGGTCGTTAATTCCCGGTCGTCATCAATTACATAAACGCCTTGCTTTTCGACCGATCGGATGCCTTCGGGACTCATAAACGGTTTGACCAAAGGCAGAATGTCGTTCAATTCATCCACCTCTTCCTTTTCGAGAGGGGCGCCTGAAATACCCTCCACACAGCACGCGCCTTTACAGGCATTGAGGTCGCAAACAAACTTCTTTTCCAATACCTCTTCAGAAATCAAAACTTCGTTCAGGGCAATCATCTTGGGCATACTACCTGCAAAGATGCAAAATACTTACCTATGTATCCTTACGTTTTTTTTTGTAGATTAGCGAGGTAAATACCAGTCGTACTATGCAAAAAAACTTTTTTATGCGCCCTTTTTACTACACTTCTTTAGCCCTTGCTGCCCTGCTGATCTATTCCTGTTCGGGAAACCAGGAAAAGGATTCGACTTCAAAAGACACCTCAACCAGCGAATCCACCTCAAAAGCTCAGGTAACCCAAACCGTATCCTATAATTTCCCCTCGGCACTTCAGATTACCTCTTTGTTCAAAAAAGCCGGACTTCAATACATGGAAGGAATTGCAAACACTCCGAAAGAATCTTCGAAATTCAGCTCCAGCTTCAGCAAGAGCCTCAACCTTGGAATTTACGGCGCCGATCTGGCCTACTGTGTTTTAAGCAAGCAAAGCCAGGAAGCCAATAATTATGTTAAGGTCACTACCGAACTCGCTTCTGATTTGGGAATGAACCGCGTTTTTAACGAGGGCCAATTTGTCCAGCGGTTTGAAAAAAACATAAGCAACGAAGATTCCCTGCACGATATCATCACCGAACTGCAAATGGAAACAGATACTTACCTGCAGGATAACGACCAGATGCACGTCAGTGCAATTGCCTTTTCAGGTGCCTGGATTGAAGTGATGTACCTGGGTTCTAAAAGTTTTGAGCAATCGAAAGGCAGAGGACTGAGCGACAAGATTGCCGAACAGATGATTTACCTTTCTAAAATCATAGCGGTGCTGAAGTCTCATGAGAAAAAAGAGTCCGGAATAACTGACTTAACAAAGGAGCTGAACAGCCTGCTGGACTCTTACAACGGACTTGAATCGGTAAAAAAGAGCAAAGCCGAAATTAAGGAAGAAGATTCAGGAGTAATTATAAGCCTTACAGATGAAGAAACAGACCTGTTGAATAAAAAGATAGGTGAATTGCGGGCCAAATTTATAAACAGTTAAAACCGGAGACTATGTTTAGTGAACGATCGCGTAGTGTAGCTTTTTGGGGGGTACTGCTTTTTCTCAGCTGTCAGGGTTTTGCGCAATGCAAAGCCAGGCAGATCGTCAAGGATTGCAGGCCCAACATTGCACCTTACCGTTACGATAGCTATACACTGAACAAAATTCCCATTGATACAAACAAATCCAATGTTGTTGAAATTGAGTTTACGGCTTTCGTCGGACAGCAATACAAGCTGGTATTTGCCGGATATGATTTTAAAGAAGAACTCAAATTGAATATCTACGACAGAAATATCCGGGTAAAAACCCGAAAAAAAATATTTGACACCGAAAACGGAATTGAAAATCACTGGTCCTTTGAACCTCAGAAACCGGGAACTTATTACATCGACTACGAGATGCCGAAGTCTCTTGAAGGCAAAGCGAAAACCGGCTGTGTGGTAATGCTCATTGGCTACAAAGAATAAGAAATACCTCCGCATTTTTTGGCTGATCTTGCTGGTACCGGCGTTTTCGCTTTTGGTACTGGTCGGTCTGGTTTCAGTGGGCGCGTTCGGCACCCTTCCCAGCTTTGAAGAATTGGAGAATCCCAGAAGCAACCTGGCTTCAGTGGTTTATTCATCGGATGGAAAAACGCTTGGTAAATTTTACGCAGAGAACCGGGTAAACGTCAATTATACCGAAATCAGTCCCTATGTTACCCATGCCCTGGTGGCTACTGAAGACGCCCGCTTTTACAGCCACAGCGGAGTCGACCTGAGAGGGCTTTTCAGGGTTCTGGTACGAACCGTTATCGGAGGAGACCAAAGCGGAGGTGGCGGAAGCACGCTGTCCCAGCAGCTTGCAAAAATGCTTTTCCCCAGGGAAGGCAAAAAGAACAAACTGAAAATGGCTGTCCGTAAGGTGAAAGAATGGGTAATTGCCGCCCGACTTGAACGGCAGTATACCAAAGATGAAATTCTGACCATGTACCTGAATAAATTCGATTTTATCAATACCGCGGTGGGCATAAAATCGGCAGCAAAAATTTACTTTGACACCACTCCCGATTCCCTTAAGATTCAGCAGGCTGCCATGCTGGTCGGCATGGCCAAAAATCCGGCTTTGTTTAATCCTGCCCGGAGGCCTGATACCACCCTGCAACGACGCAATGTGGTCATGAACCAGATGGTGAAGTACGGTTACCTGAGTCAGGCGGCCTACGACTCCCTGAAAAAGCTTCCCCTTGATCTGATTTTTCAACCCGAAGATCACAACGAAGGATTGGCAACGTATTTCAGGGAATACCTGCGGGACAATTTTCTGGCAGACTGGATTCGAAAAAACCCAAAACCGGATGGAACAGCGTACAACCTCTACAAAGACGGACTAAAAATTTACACCACGATCAATTCGCACATGCAGCGCTATGCTGAGGAAGCCGTTTCTGAACACATGACTGAACTTCAGAAAAAATTTTTCAGGGATTGCAAACAGAAACGCAATGCTCCCTTTGCCTACAACGTAAGCAAAAAGGAAATTGAAGAAATTCTGAATTCCTCCATGCGGCGTTCAGACCGGTATCATATCCTAAAGCTGAGCGGACTATCCGAAACCGAAATCGAAAAGAATTTTGACACGCCCACAGCCATGACGATCTATACCTTGAATGGAGAAAGAGACACCGTGTTGTCTCCCAGAGACTCGATTCGCTACTACAAAGGTTTTCTTCAAACCGGTTTTATTTCCATGGACCCGCACACAGGTTATGTAAAAGCATGGGTCGGAGGAATCAATTACAAAAATTTCAAATACGATCATGCCAAAGTCGGTCGCAGGCAGGTGGGCTCAACGTTTAAAGCCTTTGTATATGCGCTGGCGATTCAGGAAGGCTACTCGCCCTGCTATCAGGTTCCTGTGGTCAAAGTTTGCATCGATCTTCCGACCAAAAAACAATGGTGTCCGGATAATTCGGCCGGGGATGAAAAATACGAAAACAAACCAATAACTCTTCAACGAGCACTTGCCCTTTCCATCAATTATGTTTCAGCCTATCTGATGAAACAGTTCGGTCCTCAGGCCGTAGTCGATTTTTCAAGAAGGGTAGGCATTACCAGCCCCATTGATGTGGTCCCTTCTATATGCCTGGGCACTCCTGAAGTCTCCGTTATGGAAATGGTAAACGCTTACGCTACGTTTGCAAACAAGGGCACCTGGACCCAGGCTGTATTTGTTACCCGCATTGAAGACAAAAATGGCAGGGTGCTGGCCGACTTCAGTCCCAAAACCGAAGAGGTGATGAACGAAGAGAAAGCCTATATCATGCTTGGCTTGCTGAAAGGTGTCGTGCAATACGGAACGGGCTATGCATTGACAATTTCTCCATTTAATTTTAAAAACGCTATTGTCGGTAAAACCGGAACAACCCAGAACAACTCGGACGGCTGGTTTATGGGTTTGACCCCCGATCTGGTTTCGGGCTGCTGGGTGGGCGGAGAAGACCGTGCGGTGCATTTTACCTCCATGGCTGAAGGACAGGGTGCAACCATGGCCCTTCCGATCTGGGGCTTGTATATGAAAAAAGTGTATGCCGACAAATCCCTTCACATTTCTCAGGGTGATTTTGAACGTCCGGCAAAAAAAATAAGCGTAGAACTGGATTGCAAAAAATTCGACGAAGCGGGAGGAACTGAATCCGGTTCAGGACCGGAAGCCGAATGACCAGAACTAATTAACCAGACTTAATTTATACACTATGAACAAGATCGTTTCAGGCCCGGACGAGGCCATACAGGACATAAAAGACAATATGACACTGATGCTGGGAGGCTTCGGACTCTGCGGCATTCCTGAAAACTGCATCAACTCGCTTGTAAAAAAGGGTAGTAAAGGTCTTACCTGCATTTCGAACAATGCAGGTGTAGATGATTTCGGATTGGGACTATTGTTGAAAGGTAAACAGATCAAAAAAATGATTTCCTCTTATGTAGGAGAAAACGCAGAGTTTGAACGCCAGTTACTGAGCGGAGAATTGGAGGTCGATCTGATTCCACAGGGATCACTGGCCGAACGATGCAGGGCGGGCGGAGCCGGAATTCCTGCGTTTTACACCCCGGCCGGTTACGGTACCGAAATTGCTGCAGGCAAGGAAACGCGTGAATTCAACGGCAAGATGCATATTCTGGAAAGCTGGTTGCGGGCAGATTTTGCCATCGTCAAAGCCTGGAAAGGGGATCGTTTCGGAAACCTGGTCTATAAAAATACTGCACGTAATTTTAATCCGATGATGGCCATGGCAGGCAAAATAACCATTGCTGAAGTAGAAGAACTGGTTGAGCCCGGCACGCTAGATCCCGACAACATTCACACGCCCGGAATTTTTGTGCAGCGGATTTTCCAGGGGCAACGATACGAAAAGCGAATCGAGCAGCGCACCGTTCGCAGGAAAGCCTGATCTGCTATCCTCCGCCCTGCCTTTATAGGGCAGGGCTCTTAACATACTCCTGTTGAAAAGTACATGGACCTTGCCCACAGGCGAACTTTCTCTTGGCGTACTTTTATCAAAACCCAAAAAGAAAATGGCGATTCAACAGAAACTCAGTCTAAAGCAAAGCATGAAGGCCGAACTGACTGGTATTGTAAGTATAAACGACTTGCGATACAAAGAGTTTAACAACATTGAGCTGAATTCAGAAGAAGCTCTGGCCCTTCGCAATTTCGACCGGTTCAGGATTTCTGAATTGAACAAAATAAAAAGCGACGAAGAATTTCACATTCGCTACAGGGAGTTGCAGGTGATGGCCAACCTTGGGGATTACAAGGAATTTTTGAAATCAGATTACTCACTCCTGTAAAAGGTATCACTCGCAGGTTTTAAGCCTCACCTTCCCGATCGTAAAATAATCGGCCGTACATTTGTTGATCCAGAAACCGGGATCACAGGTGATATCATAAACACACAGTGATTGCGGTTTCGTGCTGAGGTTTTCAACCACAACCTCCGGCTGCCCCGATTTTACTCCTGCCTGTATTGTTCTGTAACGCTGAAACATCTCCTCATTAAAAGCAGCGGCTCTTCCGCTTAAGAGATCGGCAATAACGATTGAACTGTTGCCGCACAGAAAAAAAGACAAAATGAAAACAGCCGCAAACACCTTCCTGAATTTTTTAACCGAATCCGAATAGCCTTTCAGCCGATCTGCAAAAAGGCTCAACGATGCAAACCAAAGCGGTATAAAAAAGAAACAGGCCACATTTACCGTACGTTGCTGTCCGAGGATATCAGTCGCCCAATAGGCGGGGAAAATACACAGAAACACAGAAGCCGGCATTGCCAGTACGATCAAAAGAGAAGGGACTGCGTATTTATTCTGGCCCAACCTGATTCGGTTACGCACTTCTGTGCAAAGCGGAATAAACAAAAAGCTGGCTATTAGAAACGGAATCCGGCTCATCCAGCCGATCATAAAGCGCATCGTTTGAAGGCAGGACCAATGCAGTGAATGCAGCAGACGATGATGGACCTGAAACAAAGCCAAACGGCCGGCATTTCCGGGAGAGAAAATCAATACCGAAGAAAAGGCCAAAACCAAAATAAAGAGAAGCACCGGCTCAAGCTTATTTTCAGATTCAGAGCGTCCGTTGCAAAAGCTGAAAATCAGGCTGCCGGCCACCATCAGCAGCATATTTACTTCATTGAATCCGATAATAACTGCAGCCAATACTACCAGAATTAAAAAATGAAAGGGTCGTCCGAACCGAAGGGGCTTTCTGATCAGCAGCGAAAAATAAAGAAGCGTCAGTGAGCCTGGCAATTGATAGGTCACAGAAGACGAGTACCAGTAAAAACTTTCGGTAAAAGAGGGGGCGATGCTCAGGTATAGCAGCAAAAGAACCGAACTGAAAAGATGAATTGTTATCCCCGGATAGACCGGATTTAAAATTGTTTTCAATGCAAAGAAGAGTGCAAAATAACTCAGTCCCATCAGTAAAACAGGGCACACTTTATACAGTCCTACCGAACCCCAGCGAAGGGGTGAGGCAAATGCAAAGAACCCATCTGTATAGCGCCCATTGGTTACCTGAAGATCCCTCAGATAGCTTTTCCAAAAACCGATACCGGCCGATGAAGCCGCCCCCTCAAAATCATCCGCAGCAGGATGGCAGAAATAACTGAGAATGACAAAAGCAGACAACAGAACGAACAGCGCAGCTAAAAAATAATTATTCTGGCTTTTCATTGTACACGTATATAAATATAAGGAAAAGTTTATATTTGTTCAGTCCTTAAAGCCAAATACCATGAACAAAAGGTCAGCTGCGTTTCTAGTCGTATTGATTTCAGTCGTTCAGCTTAGCGCTCAGGTACATTTCAAACTGGGTCCGATTGTGGGAATGAACAGCACTGATCTGAGCACCAACAGCTCCATACCTTACGCCCAGCAAACCATTGGTTCCGGAATAGCGGCGGGTGTATTTGCCCGCCTCGAAATGGGGAAATGGTATATACAACCCGAGTACATGTACGTGACAGAATCCTCTACGCTTACCGGTTTGACCGGATCGAATGCGAGCAATCTGGCCTCCGATATTAATTTTTCCCTGAAAGGATACAATGCAAACCTGCTGGTGGGATACGAACTTTTTAAACTTGGGGAACTCGCCAATGTAAGAGGATTCGCGGGCCTGGGTCAGTTTTTCAATAGCAACGACGCATTAAATTACAACGGTATTCTGCTTCCGCAGACCGATCTGAAAAACGGCAGCACCAATGTGATTGTCGGTGTAGGCTCTGATATTCTGAAGTTTACTGTTGACCTGAGGTACATTCGCTCGGTTACCCAATTGTACACCTCGTCTTACAGCATTGCAGCCAATGTATTTTTGCTTTCTGTAGGCGTTAAATTCTTCTGAGAATTTGAGAAAAATTTACCTCACACTCTTTTCTTTTTTATCCTTCGGATGGGCCGCATGGGCTCAGGACAATTCCATTCTCGATTCCGCCGCTATTTACAACATGACGCTTGAACAACTCATGAACATCAAATCATCAGGGGTTTCTTCCGAGCTGGAGTCGCTGATCAATTCACTGATCGGGGTGGCTTCAAAAAAACCGATGTCCTCCAGAAAGTCTCCCAGTATTGTGACCCTGATCACACAGGAAGAGATTGAAAAATCGGGAGCACGTGACCTGATAGACGTACTCAGCCTGGTACCGGGCATTAATTTTGCTTCCGATGTAGCTGGTGTGGTGGGAATCGGCATGCGCGGTAACTGGGCCAATGAAGGCAAAGTGCTGGTTCTGCTGGATGGCCAGGAAATGAACGAGATCATGTACTCTACCCTGCAATTCGGCAATCATTTCGATGTCAGCCAGATCAAACGCATAGAGGTCATACGCGGCCCGGGCTCGGCCATCTACGGAGGCTATGCCGAATACGGGGTAATCAGCATCATTACCAAAAGCGGTGAGGACCTGAACGGAATCAGCGCTAACGTCAGCTACGGTCAAATGACCAAGTCTTACGGAGAGCGGGATGTGACGGTTTCCGCCGGAAAAAAAATAGGCGATTTCATGTTCAGCCTGGCCGGTTTCATTGGTCAGGGGCAGCGCAGCGACCTTACGTATAACGACTTTGTGGGAAACCACTATCCCATGAACGGAAATTCTGCTTTAAATCCCGGTACTATCAATCTTGGGATGAGCTACAAAGACTGGAGCCTGCGGGCCATCTACGACGATTATCAGACGACCACCCGTGATAATTACGGAACAGCTCTTAGCCAGGCCTATCCCGATGATTTTAAATCGGGGTATTTCGAACTCAAGTACAAGGGCAAAATCAACGATAAACTTACGATTACACCCAAATTCAATTACCTGGCTCAGCTACCCTGGAATTTTGCAGCAGCACCTGCTCCGCAGGATGCCGCCTATACAACTTACAATGAACTCGCACAACGCACCAAAGGCAATATAACCCTGTCCTATGATGCTACGTCAAAAATAAACATCATTGCCGGAGTGGAGGCCTTTACTGACAAGGCAACCATACTGGGTTTAGATACAACACACTTCGATAACGGATCAAGAACCATCAGCTATTTTAACAGCGCTGCATTTTTTCAGGCTCTGGTAAAAAGCAAAATCGCTTACCTGACCGTTGGTGCCCGGTTCGACAATAACTCATCCTATGGTTCATCCTTTGTTCCCCGTTTGGGAATAACCAAAAAAATTGAAAAATGGAATTTTAAACTTTTGTACAGCGAAGCATTCAGAGCTCCGGGCATTGACGACATCAATTACAGTTTGCCTCCGGGTACGATAAAACCAGAAACTACGCAAACCATAGAACTGGAGACCGGCTACCAGCCCGGTGCGAACTCCTATATAACGGTTAATCTTTTTGATATCACCACTTTTAATCCCATTATATATTCGGTGGATACCGTAGTCATTAATAAAGTGGCCTACTCAGGAGATGCTTATACAAACCAAAAACAGTCGGGCAGCATTGGAATTGAGACGGATTACCGGATTCGCAGCACCTGGGGCTACCTTGATTTTAATTATGCCTATTATACAACAGCTGGTAAGGATGATGTTCCCGTTTACCAGGTACCCGCTAATACGAACATGACCCTTGCCTTCCCGGCAAACAAATTCAACCTCAGTGCTAATTTCAACCTCGGCAAATCTTTCAGCATTGCCCCAACAGCTTCCTTGCTGGGACGTCGTTACGGCTACGACCCCTCGGAGCCTGCTTCAGAAAATTACCTGAAAGAATACCCGCCTCTTTTACTTGCAAATATTTTTATCACCTGGAATAATTGTATCACCAAAGGTTTGAAAATAGGATTGGGCTGCTACAACATGTTGAATTCAGAAGATTTATACATACAACCTTACAATGGCGGACACCCTCCGCTACCGGGTCCGACCAGAGAATTTGTAGCACGTATTACGTACAATCTGAATGCAAAAAAATAAGATGAAAAAAACAGCTCGCCTTATTTTTTTACTGCTGCTTCTGACAGGCCTGGCCTCGGTTCACAGCCCTGCGCAGTCGCTGAATTACAAGCTCGAATCGGTTTTTATTTACAATTTCACCAAATACATCGACTGGCCTGCCGACAAGCAAACCGGCATCTTTATCATTGGCGTTTTCGGACAATCTCCCTTAACCGATGAATTGGGAAAATTTGTGACCACAAAAAAAGTCGGTGAACTTTCTATCGTCGTAAAAGTAATCAGTAATATGGCGGACGTTGCCCAATGCCATATCATCTATGTTCCTGTGGAGCAGAACGGAAAACTCTGGGAAATATCTGCTGCCTGCAAGGGAAAGCCTACGCTGATTGTAACGGAGAAGCCTGGAATGATCACCCGGGGGGCGGGCATCAGTATTTTTCTGGACGAAGACGATGACTACAAAACCAAATTCGAGCTGAACAAAACTGCAATTACCAGCAACGGAATGCTGGTCTCTTCCAACCTCCTGAATTTGGCCTACAAGCTGATAAAATAGCTATTCGCTGTTTTTCTTATTGAATTCTTTTACCGACTGTCGCGCATGATTGAATCGCTCCTTCTGCTCAGCCGTATACTCCTTTGAGGTGTCAAATTTTTTTATTTTGTCATTGTAAAAAATATACGCCACAGGAAGTTCCGCGACATATTGAACATAAATATCCTGATCCTCTTCCTGTTTTTTGATTAGGGGAGCAGTAAATCCGAATGTAAAATAATGCGCTGGCCAGACTGAATCCGGCAGATCTGTCGATACCCCAATATTTTTACTTAAATACCCGTCTTTTACAATTTCAATATAATACACCGTATTGCGCCTAAGATAGAAACCGAATTCCTGATTGCCTGAAACACTTAGGGAATCAATGCGTTTTTGCTCCAGATAGAGGTAGACGTGAATGTTATGGATAAGGTTGTTTCGTAAACTGAAAGTGCCGACAACCATGAGGGCTGTATCCCTGTGCATAGACTCCTTCTTCAAAGTCTGAATTGAATCAGCCTTTGCAACAGGATCCATTTTCCTTTTCGCATCCTGTGAAAAACAGGCACAATAACAGAATAGCAGATGTTTGATGTCTTAAAATTACCCGGCATAAAGTCCGCCGTCTATAACCAGATTTGTTCCGGTGATCCACCTGGATGCATCGGACAGCAAAAATACAATTGCATTTGCAATATCCGAAGGTTCTCCCAGGCCCAGCGGATATTTTTTTTCATGAGCTGCCATTTCCTCTTTGCTTATAATTTCTTCAACCTTGTCAAAAAGAGGTGTCCTTACCATTGCAGCATTAATCGTATTGGACCGTATACCATTGGAGGCACACTCCAATGCAAGAACCTTTACGAAAGCGTCGATTCCTGCCTTCGCGCCGCAATACAAAGCACCACCGATATACCCGAAGCGACTGGAAACAGAGGACATATATACCAAAGATCCGGAATCCGAAATTTTTTTTGCCTTCAGCAACTTGCCCGTCAATAACACAGGTGCATTGTAACTGATGTTGTTCATTTCTTCTAAACGGCTCATCGTAATAAATTTAACAGGCAAAGGATGAACGATTCCTGCACAATTTACCATTCCGTTTATTTTATCAACCAGGGAAACAAGCAAATCGATTTCTTTTTCAACGCTCAGGTCAGCAACAAGCACATGATGACCTTCTCCGTGGAGAAGATCAAGTGTCTGATTCAATCTTTCAGGATCCCTGGCTGTAAGAATCACGGTACCCCCTGCATTGCTTATATTGATTGCAGCCTGCCTCCCTATTCCGGAAGAAGCACCTGTAACAAGAATTTTTTTTCCGTTTAACGTAAATGCAGACATAAAGAAATTATTAAATTTCTACCACAGGTAAAGTAAGCACTTTTTTTGTTTCAATTAAAACAGCTGCCCAGGAAAGCCCGACCCCGAATCCGGCGCACAAAAGCGACAAAGGCCGTTCGCTCAATTCCCTGCCGAGTTCAGAAACAATAGTAAGAGGTATCGATGCAGAGCTCGTATTCCCGTATTTACCAAGGGTCAACGGAAATTTACCGGCGGGAAGAGCCAATTTTTTACGAATGGAATCATTGATAAGCAGGTTCGCCTGGTGAAGTACATAATAATCAACATCTTTTCTGTCTGTTTCCGATTCAGCCAGTAAATTCTCAATAATCCGTGGCACCTCAATAAGTGAGAAATTGAAAATAGCTATTCCGTTAAGTGCCAGGTGAAAATCAGAGCGCACAATTCCATCCGAGACTGCCTTCATCTTAAACGAATCCTCAGAGTATTTGTTCCGGCTGCCTCCGTCAGGAATAAAGATGGCTTTGTGTCCCGACCCGTCGCTGTTCAGATTAAAATAAATAGCAGGGGCACTGTCAGACAGTTCAAGAGCAGTAGCGGCACCGGCATCTCCGAATAAAGGATACGAACTTTTGTCCTCTTTTGAACAAACAAAAGAGGACGTATCTCCATTCAGCAACAAGCCTCTTTTAATACCTGAGCTTTTCATCATTCCGGCAACTACTGATAATCCGTATACAAACCCCGAACAGCCCAGGCCAATATCAAATGCCATACAGGTTTTTGGCAAACCCAAACGATTTTGCAAAAGAATGGCTGTCGCCGGCAAATAATAATCTTCGGATTGAGAAACAAAAACAAGCAGAGCGATCTCCTCTCTGTTCCACTCAAGTTTATTCAACAATTGATCGGCAGCGGCATAACAAAGATCTGAAGTTGTCATTCCCGGCAAGGCAACCCTCCGTTGCTCAATACCGGTTGTTTTTATCAGCAATTCCCTTTCCGCCAGGGAAATGAAATCGTAATCCCGGTTACTTTCCGTATTTTTTGGAACA
>Ga0206879_1033_pt1 | contig 33123 bp, 13 predicted proteins | sample Alteio_BWOrgCont_5_FD_152897 | JGI IMG/M metagenome (GOLD analysis project Ga0206879, IMG submission 152897) | Enriched cells from forest soil in Barre Woods Harvard Forest LTER site, Petersham, Massachusetts, United States -... | ecosystem: Environmental > Terrestrial > Soil > Temperate forest > O... | reverse complement strand
CTTCATTTTGAAGACCGGAAAGCTCCTGAAATAAGAAGAGGTGAATCGTATTATGTTTGTTTCGGACATAATGAAGCGAAGCTTTTTACCCTTATCGATGTCAAGGGCGAGCGGGTTATTATTCAAAATAATTCGGGCGAAACTTCGGTTGTATACAGCGATGAGATCGGCAGAACCCCTGAGGAAGCTGTACTGAATACGGTGCTTAACCCGGTGGCCGTCTTAAATTAGTATTCTAATTCCCGGAAATCATCTCCGTCTGTTTCCTAATCGTTTCTTTTTTCTTATTCGCAAATCTGATTGAATTTGCCAAGCAGAATCAGGAAATCAGAATTGTTTACGTAGCCGTCCTTGTTGATGTCTTCGGGGCAGCCGTTGCAGGTTGTGTTAAATCGGGAAAGCAAAAGCAGGAAATCGGCATTGTTGGTTATGCCATCGTTGTTGATGTCGGTTGGGCATAGTGGAACAAGATAGCTGAAGGTTGCATAGATGCTGTGATTTGCAGAAACAGTACTGAATTTGTAACTGGAAGCCGGCCCGATTGAAACACTGTCAATATAAACTGAGGCGATCACATAATCGGCTTTCGGAGTAATGGTATAACTAAGGCTGTCGGCACAGGTTAACGTGCTGCTGCCAGCAGGGGTAATGCTTCCTGCTGAATCAGCCAATGGCGCTGTAATGGTAAATGTGCTTAGCAGAATGGTTAAGGAATCTTTTGTACTACATCCGCTGGCATCTGTTACGGTGACGCTGTATGTGCCTGCAATCAGAATGGAGTCCGAAGCTGAAGAAGTAAGATCAGACCACTGAAAAGAATAAGGTGCGGTTCCTCCGCTCACTGTGGCTGTTGCTTTGCATCTTGCGGTATCAGTGCAAGCCAACACGACAGAAGAGTAACTGAATCCCGGTGACAGAATGTACTGTAGGCCGATAATAGCGGAAGTTGAGGCTATACATGCATTTGCATCGGTGACTGTAACGCTGTAGGATCCCTGGGGTAAATCCGAAGCCTGAAAATCAGAACCTATTACTTCTGAAGTGGACCCTGAAACTCCCGGTGACCAATTGTAGGAATAGGGCAGGGTACCGGATGAGGTGATTACTGTAAATGAGCCTGTACTTTCATTGCTGCAGGTTGTGTTTGCTATGGATTGGACGGCAAGTGCAGGACCAGGACTATTTCCAAGTGCTATTGTTGAAACTGCCGTGCAGCCCTGGCTGTCGGTTACAGTAACCGAATAGTTACCGGCTTGAAGACTGCTGACGGTTGGAGAAGTTGCCGCAACAGGCGACCAGAAATAACTGTAGCCAGGGGTCGCTCCTGAAGCCGAGACATTCACCTGACCGTTTGAATTTCCGCAGGTGGGTGAAACACCAGACAGGAATGCAACCAGTGAGGATGAGGGTTGTGCAATTGAAGTGGTTGTAATTTCTATGCATCCTGTCGCATCCGTAACGGTTACTGAATAGGTACCTGAAGTCAGCCCCGAAACCTGAAAGGAAGAACCTGAAACGGCAGCAGTCTGGGATGTTGAGCCGTTGGTCCAGGTATAGGAATAGGGTGAGATTCCGCCCGATGGCGTTGAAGTTGCAATTCCGTTGGCTCCTCCAAAGCAAGAGGCATTTGAAACCGTTGTACTTACAGCAGGTATGCTGACCGTTAGTGCAGCAGAAGCTGTGGTTTGTGTGGTATTTGCGCTTACTATGCACCGATAGGTATAACCGTTCATGGCTGAGGTGGCTCCGGAAATGCTGAGAACCGGTTTCTGGGCACCTGAATAAATACCGCCGTTACTGATATTCTGAAACCCCGATCCGGTGTTGACCTGCCATTGGTAATTGACTCCATAACCGGTGACTAGTACGGAGAAGGACGTATTGCCGGCAACGCAAACGGAAGCGTTTGCCGGCTGAGTAGTAATCGTGTTTACTGAAATCAGAGGATTTGCAGGTCCGCTGGCCATTGTGTTGTAAGTAACTGCAAGGCGTGTAATGAGAGGGTATTTGTCCGAAAAAAAATATTCTGCATTCAGCACTGAAGAAGGAGCTGACGTGTTTTTGCCGTTGGTCGTGCTGTCGTTAACGTCAATATTGTAGCGATTGCCATTGTTGCCGAGTGTTTTGTAAGAATACGGAACGTATTTTATAAAATCTACTCCTTTTTCCACCCATGGGGAAAGCAGCTGGTGAAGGAACATCTGGTCAGCTGCTCCACTTGAGCCGCAGCTGTTCGGAGTGGTTGCGGATTCCCTGGTGTAACAATTCATGTAAGCTGTTACACTCCCGTCGTTATTCCAGTTTAGGGGATAAAGCATCCGCTGATCTGGAAAGAAAGGAGGATCGTAAAATTTAAAGCTGGTATCTGAAGTGAGCGTATACAATTCGTAGCCCGGCTCCGTACTGGTGTGAGTATTGAAATCCCCCATGTTTACCAGATTGGGCAAATGGTAAAAAATAGCTGATAATTTTTTAACAATCATCGAATCCTGGTGATCTCTGCCATCCGGGGGATTGGCATCGTTCCCGTTGGAAACGGTATGGTTCAGAACAAAATACAGGTAGGTCGTATCATGGGTTGTGGACAGATTGGGATCCTTGTAGTAAAGCCGGTAGAGGTCGAAATCTTCTGAATCTTTTATCAGGGTTACAACAGAAACAAAGCCGAGTTTGTTCTGGTTGTAAAAAAGAATATCCATGTTCTTGTCAAAGTTTGCAGTGTGCTCGCAGGCATCTGTAACAGGAGCGGCCTGGTATTTGCCAGGATAAGCTGCATTCATGGCGAAGGTTAGAATAGAATCCGCAAAACCATTGGGACCCGGAGAGCCTCCCGGATTATCAGAAGAGCTGGTTTTAAAATAGTGAACTTTCACCATTCCAAGAACATCTGGATTGGTATATTGTACTATTGTCTTTAGTTTCTGGTGAAGGTAGGTATCGGAACCCTGGCAACCGCTGCCGTAATCCAATACGTTGTAGGCCATTATATTCAGGGTGTCCTGCGCAGAAAGCTGCCTGAAAAAATAAAAAAGAACAAGCAGCATAAAATAGGGTTTTTTCATCTCATTTTCGGTTTGCCTGTTCCAGGCTGATACGCTGGTTGTTTTCGTAGGCTACAAGGAATGCGTCCTTGCAACCATTTTTGATAAGGATTTCGCGAAGTTGCTGAGCCTGCTGCCGGGTTTTAAATTGACCCATTACGTATTTGTTGAGTCCGTCAGCCGAGTACATTTTAACCGATTCTTTTACATTGTATTTTTTACTGAAATAGTCGGGAGTCAGTTTTTCTTTGGTGCTCAGCAATTGTAAACCAAAAGTGACACCGGTCACGGCGGCTAACGTCTTCGATGCATGTGTTGATGTTGCATTGTCAACCCTGGTTTCGATGATCATGGGAGTTGCAGATTCGGTATCCTCGTCGGGGCTTACACTTGAATTTTCGTTGACTACGAAACCCGACGTTTCGATTTCGTAATCTTTCAGGAGGCCGTTTTCTTTGCAGGTAAACTTTCCGTTGATCGAATAGATTCCTTCTTTCAGATTTTGTGTATTTACTGTATAGGTAAGAATGATCTGGTCCTGTTTAGGCAATTTCGTCCATACGTAGTTCATGGAATGATCATCGATCTGAAAGGTACCTCCCTCAGCTCTGGCATAATTCAACTCGCTTCCTGCAGGGATCCGTTCTTTCAGCGAGGCAAAATCACTGAGGTCGCCTTTGTTTATTTTTATTTCAACTTTCAGCTCGTGTTCTGAAATCGCTTTCAGCGTTCGCTTGACACCCAGACCCATGATCTGGCCGGAGGCAAAGATCAGTGAAAAAGTTGAACAGACGATCAGATTTTTCATTTCCTTTAGTTTACTTTACAATTAATTTATACTGCTTGCAATAATACGGTAAGAATAACTCCCACCGAAGGCCTGGATTCTTAAGATATACAGGCCTGAAACCAGATTAACTGGTCTGCTTAAGGTTGTCTGCTGAGGAATCAGTTGTTCTGAACTCAGGAGCCGGCCGGTGACATCGTACCAGGACAGGAGTATTTGTTGTCCGATAAGTTGCTGCGGGAAGGTCAGATAAATACGATCGCTAACCGGGTTGTTGTAATGAATTTGCCCGAGGCCGGAGGAATATTCCTGAATTGCATTGACAGGGTTGGCGGGTCCGGTGCCGGTTGAATTGTAGGTTATGGCGAATTTTTCGGTGACCGGGTATTTGTCTGAAAGTTCAAACTCTGCGTTCAAAACAGAGTCAGGTGCAGAAGTGTTTTTTCCTCTTGAGACGGTGTCGTTTACGGATATATCCAGGCGGTTACCATCGTTGCCGATCACGTTAAAGGAGTTTGGAATGTATTTAATATAGTCGTAATTGTGAGCAAGCCAGGAGGAGGTTAGCATATGAATGTACCAATCTTTGTCACCTCCATTGTCACCACAGCCATTAGGGATAGTAGCAGAAACCCTGGTTGCGTTTGTCAGGTAGGATGTACAGGATCCCGGAGTGGAACTCCAATCGAGAGGATAACTTAATTTGTGGTCTATGCCGAACGGGGGATCAATTAAAAGAAAATTAGTATCAGTCGGGTTGACCATGAACTGGTAGCCGGGTTCGGTGCTGGTCCTGGTGTTGAAATCTCCCATTGCGATCAGGTTCGGAAAGTGGTAAAAGATGTTCTTCAGTCCGTTGATCGTAACAGTATCCTGTTGATCACGCTGGTTCAGTTCTGAAGCATTGGAGCCTGATACCGTGTGAAACAACACAAAATACAAGAAGGTGGTATCGTGAGTTATACTCAGGTTGGGATCACGGTAATACAACTTGTACAGGTCGAAGTCTTCCTGTATTACGCACAGGCTGTAGCCCGAGACAAAACCAAATTTGTGCTGATCGTAAAACAATACGTCCATATCTCCGTCAGGAGCTCTGGAGAAATCCATCAGGGGCGCATTGGCATATCTTCCCGGGTAGGCTGAATCTAGTCCGTAGACGATCATCGAATCCGCAAATCCTGGCTTGGAAAGACCGTTCGGATCTGAGGCGCTGAGTTTTATACTTTGCACTTTTACCAGACCCAGTATATCGGCGTTTGCAAAACCAGCAACAATTTTGAGGTTGTGGTGCAGGAAGGAGTTGGACCCCTGGCACCCGTCACCATAATGAAGGACGTTGTAAGCCAAAATTTTTACGGTGTCGTTCTGAGCGGTTGAGTAATTCAAAAAACACACATTCATCATCAGGATGGTAACTACTGCTGGTAATTTTGGGATCATTTTCTGTTTTTTCTAAAAGCTAAAAAAACAGGCAACCCGCTAAGTTGCCTGTTTTAATAAACCAGTTCAATTCACGATATACCTATCAATTCAAAATTAATTTTTGATAAACTTCAAAGGTATTCTCAGACCTGTTGATTTTTCGGTTATGTAAACAAAGTATACTCCGTTGTTCAGGTTAGCTATTTCAACAGGAAACTGTTTGCCTTCAACCTGGGTGTTGCTGATAACCTGACCCATGAGATTGCAGACTTCAATCAGTTTAGTACCTTCTGCAGGAGAAACGATGGTCAGTTTCTGGCTGGAAGGATTCGGGTACAGGTTGTAGCCCATTGATTCGGCCTGCAGCGGTGAGATTCCTGCAGGACCGTTTCCTTCGAGCGTGATGTTATCGAAGCGGTTGTTTCCGCTGGTACCGGAGTTCGGGGCAGAAAGCTGTATTCTGAAAACAAATTTTGGGTTGTTATTTATTGCAGTGATTGAACTTAGGTTGATGGAAACTTTACCCCATGATGTTCCGGCAGAGTCAAAAGAGGCTGTGGTTGTTGAAGCATTTGCCTTTATTCCTCCGGGAGTGATCGTTACAGGAACGGTTGCTGTTGTAAAGGTATTGCCGCTGTCAAGACTATAGGAAAACAGTTGTCTTGCACATCCGGCACCTGAACTTGAAGACTCGGTCTCCCAGGTCATAATAATACCTGTATAACCCGTTGTTGGCATGTAAAACAATAGTTCCATGCTGTCGTTGGGGTTGCGTGCACGCATCGCATTTTGTGTAGTTTCGCCGCAGCACCCTCCAAAACCCGCTCTTTCATTAATGGTATCCCCTGCTCCGGCAAGGTTATCCCAATAGCTCATAAATGCTTTAGAAACTCCAGGGATTTCTCTGTCCCAGATCACTGCATTGTTGGTATCCAATAAGGAATAGTCGGCTTTTTTTCCGGGCATTGTTGCTGCAGAAGGGATTACGGCTGAACTGGGGAATCCTGAGTTCCAGCTGTTGAAATGCCAGTAATGGATGAGTCTTAATTGTGCCTTGCTTTCGAGGCCTAAGGTCAGGAAAAGCGATACGGACAGAAGAGAAACGAGTAAATTTTTTTTCATAACAATCTTGCTTTTTTAGTTTGTGCAAGGTTAGCTGGTCAATCTTAATTTAATGTTACGGCTGAATTAAATATTCTTCATAATTAAACGTGATTACGGAAGCGGCTCCCGTGTTAAGTAATCGTTAAGGATATTATATAATTATTAATTCGGACTAATGAGTGACCAATAGTCTTGCAGAAGTATAAATTTGCCGCGTTAAAAAAATAAGGTCTGGTATTTAAAAAAAAAAGTATGATTGTTAGAAAAATACAGGGTTCATTCAGCAGATTTTCTTTATTTTCTCTTGTCGTTACCGGTCTTCTAAGTGTTTGTTTCTCTTCTGATTCATCAGAACTGTATGCTGCGACTGTCAGAGGTCATGTTCTGGATGGCGCCACCAAAGAGTCGCTAATAGGGGCAGTGGTTTTTAACAGTGATGACAAGACCCAGCATGACGTGGCCGGACTTGACGGTTCTTATGCGATAAAGAATCTGGCACCCGGAAACTATACCCTGGTTGTGCAGTATATCGGATATATAAAAAATGAGCAGGCTGTTACCATTAAAGATGCTGATGAAAACATAAGCCTTGAATTTATGATGATGGTCAATACGGTTAGCCTGAAGGAAGCTTTGGTTGTTGCTAAGCAGGATAAGGAATCAGACTCTTACGCCCGTGACCTTGAAAGAAATTCAAGTAATACGATCAATATTCTGTCTGCCAAGACCATTCTTCTTTTACCGGATCTGACAGTCGGCAGCATTTTGCAAAGAGTTTCGGGAGTAACTGTAGAAAAGACTGCAAGCGGCGAAGGACGCTTTGCAACCATCCGCGGGATGGACAAGCGATACAATTATACTACCATCAACGGAGTCAAGGTCCCAAGTCCGGATAATGAAAACCGTTATGTGCCGATGGACATTTTCCCCTCGGATATACTTGAACGTCTGGAGGTCATTAAGTCTCTGACGCCCAATATGGAAGGGGATGCTATTGGCGGAGTGATGAACCTTGTGCTCAAGGATGCCCCTGACCATTTTATTGTTTCGGCGAACGCTTCAACTGGCTTTAATCAGACGCTTTTAGACCGGTCGTTTGTTCAGTATAACGCAAGTAGTGCCAATCTTCAAAGTCCTGATCAGATCCATGGCTATAATTACAATGCTTCGCCTTCAGATTTTCCACTTGGGATATTTGATTATAAAAACATCAATGCTCCCCCCAGCCTGATAGCCGGATTTACAGTGGGTGACCGTTTTTTAAATAATAAATTGGGTGTTTTGGTTTCAGGCAGTTTTCAGGATATTTTCAGCGGATCCAGCGCTTTTGTTGTTACTCCGGACAGACAACCCAACAACTCCCCTCCAAACAATCCTTCTTTTGATGATATCGAAGTGCGCTCGTATTCGATGGAGCAAAAAAGGGCAGCCATTCAGGCCAAACTTGATTACGAGTTCAATTCAAAACACAAGATCACTTTTTATACCTTGGGGACTGAACAGCAGGAGATAAGGGAAAGACAATACTCGGACACCAGTGTAACTGCACCAATTGGGGAAATTGAACAGCACTATGAGTCGAAAATTACGGATCAGAGCATTTACAACGCTACCCTCAAAGGTTCGGATAGCCTGATCAGAAATCTGTCGTTTGATTGGACTATGGCCTATTCGGAAGCCTGGGGAAATTTGCCTGACTGGAGCGATTACAGCCAGATTGAGAGATCTCCTACCGACCTGATCTGGAACAAAATGACCAGCCGTTGGCTGAGCAATACCGATGAGGATTTCAGCGGATATGGCAACCTGACGTATCGATTAAAACTCAACAATGAAAAGTACAATAAACTTTTTGGTGCAAATGGAATCGAACTTAAAGCGGGTGCGATGAACAGGGATAAAAACCGTACCAATGTTTACAACGAATATGATTTCAGTACTTCCACAACCGTAATGGGTAACAATATCAATACCGCGCCCTTTGTACTTCCCGGAGGTTCCAATGGAAACCCACAGGATCCCAACAATTACAGTTTTCAGGAAAATGTAAATGCTTATTACGGGATGGCTAAATTCACACTTGGGGATAAATTAGATCTTTTGGGCGGTGTCAGAATGGAAAACACAACTCAGAATTATGAAACCAATGAACCCCTCACTATTCCGGGTGCTCTCGGGGGTAAAAAGTATTCGGATGTTTTGCCCAGCTGGCAGATCAAATATAAATTGACCGAAAAACAAGCGATTCGCGCGAGCTATTTTGCCTCCATAACCAGACCCGGTTATTTTGATCTGGTACCCTATACACAAACGGGTGAGTATTTTGATTTTAAGGGTAATCCCTTTTTAAAACATACTCAGGCAGACAATTATGATCTGAGGTACGAGTATTTTCCAAAACCTTCTGAACAGTTATTGGTTGGGGTGTTTTATAAACAGATTACTGATGCGATTGAAACAAATTTTGTGGCTGGTTCCGGACCTTCTGCCCAATACCTTGAACCCTTAAACGCTCCCAATGTTGCAACAAATTATGGTTTCGAATTGGTCTACAATAAGTATTTCCTTAAAAATTTCGGTATCAGTTTAAATTATACCTATACTAAATCTGAGGTTGTGGACAGTGTAAAGCTTTATTATACATTCGTTAACGGTTCTGGAGTGGTTCAGAATACCAATAAAACGGTTGCTGAAACACGCCCTCTTCAGGGTCAGGCTGATAACATTGCCAACATTTCATTTATTTATAAAAACCCCAAGATCGGTCTGGATGCCCTGGTGTCGATAGTTTATACAGGTTTGCTGATTTCCCAGGTATCTCCTTTACAGGGTTGGGATTACTGGCAAATGCCTATGACGAGATTGGATTTTTCGTTTGAAAAGAAGCTGAGTAAAAAAATCAGGCTCAGTATTTATGGTAAAATCAATAACATATTAAACACCGCACTGATTGACCGAATGATGGAGCCCGACAGGTATACAAATTCTGCAGCTGCGCTTTATATTCCCGGACAAACTACTACTTACAGTTTTGCTGAGCAGAAAACCTACAATACTTCAAACAGTATTCTGGTCGAAAAAGAGCTTTACGGACAAAGTTATTTGCTGGGAATCAGATATAAATTTTAATGATTTGTTTTTCAATCTTGATTAACAATTTCATAACATACAATTAGTGATTTAAAAACATTGACACTGCACTTTTGGAAAAAAATGTTTTTAACCAATATATCCAAACACAACAACAATTATGAAAAAAACTTTTAAAATAGTAACTGTGATTGCCGGGTTTGTATGTCTTTTTTATGCGTGTAAAAAGAACACCTCTTCTGAAACTACAACTCAATCTGTTCCTCCTCTTCAGATCGGACAGGCCATTACCGGAACTACTCTTGGAACTGCCGGCGGTTCACCTGCCAGCGTCAAGGGTACTATGCTTGCCAATACAACCTACAACGTGGTAGGTGATATACAGGTTCCTAAAGGAGATACACTGTATCTTCAAAGCGGGGTTACTGTCTGTGTGGCTGTTAATGCTAATATTGCCGTTTATGGTGTAATTATTTCTATGGGAACACAGGCTAATCCCAATGTATTTACCTGCTGCCAAAGCGGCGCTACTAAGATCAACACAATCGCTCAGGCTGAAAGTCCAACCACTGATCCTGCGTGGAACGGTGTATCAGCAGGAACTGCTGAAGGCTGGTGGACAGGTATTAGCTGTGATACCTCCTGTACGCTTTGTTGTCTGAAATGGACCAATGTTGAATTTTACGGAGCGAAATTCGCAACCACTTATGCATTTGTTGGCGGAACAGCCGGAAGTATTTCTTACGGTGTATTGTTTCAGAATACAAATGGAGACCTTATCGTTGAAGACAGCTGGTTTTACGGAGGTTACGACGACTGCATCCGGATTCAAACCGGACGCCTGAGCATTATGAGATGTACTTTTGAGAAAAACGGAGGTACCAGCGGAGATGTATTGAATGCGAAGAGCGGATCTGTAGGAGACATGGCCTATAACCTGTTTATGGGTACCTGCACAAACGGAACCAAAGCCTCGAACAAGGGTGGTAACGCCATCGAATGTAATATTAACATGTACAATAATACCTATGTTGATGGAGGTTACAGACAATCGGGCTGGGCCGGAAGAAGCGGTTCGATCGATTATGAACAAGGTGCAGAAGGAAAGGCCTACAATAACCTGATGGTGAATTGCAGGACCGGGGCACGTGTTTGCCTTTCTCCTGTAGCGGATACCATTAACTGCTTTATGGGTAATAATTACGCCTACGGAGACTCTGCTTCTGTGCTGGATGAAGTTTTCCCTGTAGGACACGTTACAAAACCTGGTGCATATGTATTCCCGACTGCTGCTGAGTGTAATTATGTATTTAACAATTCAGTTGGAGCAGCTGCCTATAATGCATCTGCAGAAGTCGGACAAGGAAATCCAAAGTTTAAGAATTTCCCGTTGCCTGAAGCAGGTATCGTTCACCTGTACGATATCAACTGGGGCGGTGCACCCAATGCATGGGATTTTCACCTGACTGCCGGATCACCTTGCATAGGAGCTGGAAATATCACAGCAATAAGTCCGTTGGCTGCTACACGAGTTACCAAGGCACCTTTTGCAGCGATTATTACTGCACCGGGAGCTGATATCGGATGTTACCAGTCTAATGGAACAGGAAATCAGCATTAAGAATTTATAAACCAATGCCGAAGCCCTCCGCAAAAAACGGAGGGCTTTTTTTTCATAGCTTTGCATATGCCTTTCTGGTTTCCTCGTTTTCCTCGTTTTCTGGTTTTAATGACCTTATTTTGTACGGTATTTTCTTTACCCTCTTTTTCACAATTCACCAAGTTGCACGACTTTAACGATACCCTTGGCGCTTATCCTTACGGTGATCTGTGCATAGTCGGAAACAAAATATACGGGATGACTTCCACGGGTGGGGCTCATCAGGGAGGCGTTATTTTTTCAATGAACCTGGACGGTAGCGGATACAAGGATATCAATGATCTGGCTGTCAGTCAGCAGCCCTGGGGATCTTTGGTTAATTCAGGCGCTATGCTTTATGGAATGACCAGTGGCGGATATTCGGGAAGCAATTACGGCTCGGTTTTTTCTATTGATACCTCGGGAACCACCTTCAAAACTATTTTGCCATTCAATTCTACCAATGGTCAGTATCCTTTCGGATCACTGACGCTGGCGGGCAATGTGCTTTACGGAATGTGCAATACAGGTGAAGCCGATGGGGACGGAGCTGTTTTTTCGGTTCATACGGACGGAAGTAATTTTATTGACGTGCTGAACTTCGACGGAACGAACGGTGGATACCCCTACGGATCTTTGCTTTTGAAAGGAAACGTGCTTTACGGGATGTGCAGTGCAGGTGGGACCGGGCTGGGAGACGGAACTGTATTTTCAATCGGGACGAATGGATTGGGTTTTAACAATATGAATACATTCGGGGGATCGAACGGTGATTCGCCTTTGGGAAGCTTAATTTTGTCGGACAGCATGCTTTATGGAATGACCTACTCGGGAGGATTAAGAGGTCAGGGGACGATTTTTTCAATCGATACCACCGGTGCAAATTTTAGTACGATCTATAATTTCGGCGAATCCGCAGGAAATGCAAGCGGCTCCCTGACTATGGCGGGGAATGTTCTTTACGGAATGATGAGTGCAGGCGGAAAGAATTATCTGGGAGGCATTTTTTCCGTTAATCCGGACGGAAGTGATTTTACAGTTGTGTATTCTTTTGATAGCATCAATGGTTACCACCCCTACGGATCGCTTGTTTTAAGCGGTGATGCCCTGTACGGCATGTGTCTGAATGGGGGCAAAGACTCGGTGGGAGTTATTTTTAAATATGCCAATGTGCTGGGCATTTCAGAAAATTCTATGCCTGGAATTGATGTGAGCGTTTATCCGAATCCGGCCAGGGGGGAGTTTACAGTGCAGGTTGCTGTTGCGTCAGGCGCTGCGCCTGGCCCTGGAGTGGTGTCGTATACTGTCAGTCTGCTTGATCTGACGGGACGAAAAATAATTAACAATAAGAGTTTTCAGGCTTCAGCGAAGATGAAGATTGATATGGAGGAACTTCCGGCGGGGCTATATTTTGTGCAGGTTACTGATCTTCGGAGCGGAAACAGTTGCAGTAAAAAGCTGCTATTGCTTTCCCGATAAAACGTGAGCCCCTCATTTTTTATGTAAAAGGTATGAGGCGCTTGTGAAATTATGCGTATTTCCGGGCATAAATATCAACAACCTTTTTAATCATTTGCTGGTATGGGATATGCAATTCCTTGCTCAAATAGAAAAACTTATTGGTTAAGATAAAACCTAGCTCTTACGGTAGTGGGTGCTTCGGGGGCAGGGAGATTGTAGCTGTCCATTTTCACATCGCGTCCCATGCTGACTACTTCGACTTTGCTGTCTTTGTAGAGGTTTACCAGAGTATAGCCGAAGTAGGAATAGGGAGGGTTACTCCAGTTGGCAGGGGATTTGCTGCCGGCATTGCCTGCTATTATCATCCAGGTTTTTCCTTTGTGGGGCTGAATGCTGTCCCAAACGTGATCGTGGGCGCAGAACATAGCTTCAGCTTTATTGTTTTCCATGCAGGTCCAGAAGCTGTCTCTTTTGGATGGAAAAATATCGAGACCGGCAGCGCCTTTTTCGAATCGCGAGGTGTAGGCAGGTTTGTGGGCGATGGCAAAAATATGCCGTGCCCCCTTTTTATGAGCGTTACGGATATCATTCTCAACCCAGTTGTCAGGTATTCGGCTGTCCTGTCCTACAGGATCAGAGTTGAGCATTATGTAATGGTCTCCTTTAAAATCAAAAGAGTAGGTCAAACGGCTTTGGTCAGTTGTTAAACTGTCGGATCCGAGTGTCAGGCCGGTTGGATGCGGACCGTTACTGCCAACGATATAGTCTTTCATCACGCGGACAAAAACGCGCTCGGCTGTGGCCACCGGAACTTTTTGCCCGTTAACTTTGTTGTCGCTTTCGTGGTTGCCCGGCAAGGCAACCAGTTTTACGCTGGTTTTGGACAGGGGGCTTTTTTTGTACAGGCCTATCCAGCTTTGGAGTTCACGGGCAAGGCGCACGGTGTCTTTTTCGTATCCTACAATCAGGTCGCCGGCAAAAAATAAGTAGGTGGGTAAGGGTTTTAGTTTGGAGACCTCATCGAATACACGGTTGAGCTGGTAAACATTGGCGGTGCTTGGATTGCCGACGGTATCTCCGTTTTCGACACGGTTACATCCGAGCACTACAAAAGAGTAGTCGAGGTTCTGGGAAATTGCAAGGCCTGAAAGGCAAGTAAAAATCAGGATAAAATTAATTTTCATAAGATTAAGTAAAGTTTAGGAGTTAAAAAGCTTAGGAGTTTAGATTGATGCGGTAAAATTAGCTGATATTGAGGCCTGAAATTTGGATTAATGATTTCTTAACCATTACTTAATATACAAATCCGAATCTATGCGGCACTTTTGCATTATGAAAAAAACAGCGACACTTTTTGCCTTCAGTCTGCTAATAAGCGGGCTGAAGGGCCAGGCACAAACTCCGGCAAATCAGAATACTCCGGCATCCCTGTACAATATTGCCCAGAAAATACCGCTCAGTGGCGACGGATCCTGGGATCTGATTACCCTGGATGAAACCAATGGTATGCTTTATGTTTCCCATGAGAACCAGGTAAATGTTATCGATTCACGCACCCGCAAATCCGTGGGCGTTATTCCCGGTACAAAAGGGGTCCATGGGATAGCCGTTGCGCCCAAACTACACAAGGGCTTTACCAGTAATGGCAAGGACACTTCTGTAACTGTTTTCAGCCTCGATAATTTTAAGGTGCTTAAACGAATTAAGGTTACCGGTTTGAAACCGGATATGATTCTGTTCGATTCGTTTACCAGCAGGGTTTTTGTATTTAACGGGAAAACAAAAAATGTAACGGTGATCAATGCGGATTCTGACAAAGTGATTTCAACCATCGCTCTGACTGGCAAACCTGAACTCGCTGTGAGTGATACAAAAGGCCGACTATTCCTGAACCTGGAGGACAAGAGTGAAGTATGCGTGATCAATTCTTCTTCCCTGAAAGTTGAAAAATCGTGGCCCATTGCGCCCGGAAAGGAAGCTACGGGAATTGCTATGGATATGGAGCATCACCGGCTTTTTATAGGCTGCGACAACAAGATGATGGTTATTATGAACTCTGACAATGGTACTGTCATTGCTGCCGTACCAATAGGTGATAAAGTAGACGGAGTGGCGTACGATCCGGGCCTGAAAAGAGCGTATAGTTCAAATGGAGATGGCACCCTGACCGTTATAAAAGAAACAGATCCCAATACATTTGATCTTGTTGAAAATTTTAAAACCCAGAAAGGGGCAAAGACACTCGCTCTTAATCCCGTAAATCACTGGCTGTATTTACCGGTTGCCGATTACCTTCCGGGAAGCGCTGATGATGACGATAATCCAAAAGCAAAACCAGGAATAAAACCTGGGACTTTCGGAGTTATTGTGGTCAGACTTGAGGAATAATGTGAATTTATTCAGGATGTGAATTTAGTCCCTGATAATCTTTCCTGTCCAACGTCCCTGATCAGAAGTAAGACTCAGAAAATACAAGCCGGACGGGCGTGCGCTCAGATCTATAATACGCGTTAGCATTCCCGAAGCAGATTCGATATTTTCAGAATAGATTTCCTGTCCAATGGCATTGCAGAGTGAAAGCCTGCACCTTTCTACTGTGAGTGTGCAGGAAAGCGTCAACAGGCCCGATACCGGATTGGGCGAGGTAAGGATGTTGCCGGCAACAGGACTGTTTACGAATGCAATCCCGTTCAGGCTGACCGCCACAAAGCCGTCCGTAGTGCAGTTGTTGGCATCGGTAACGACGACTTCGTAATTTCCGCCTTTGGTCAGTTTCTTTATGGTATCTGTTGTCAGGTTGCCGGGTGTCCAGAGGTATTTATAGGGGCTTATTCCGCCTGTAGCGGTAACCCAGGCCTCATTCTGTTTGGTTCCCATGCTAACATTCAGTTCTGCAGGCTGGATAATTTTAAACGTGTCGCTGACTGAGCAGCTGTTTTTGTCGGTCATTAAAAAGGTGTAGGTGCCTGCATCCAGATTGGTAATGGCTGTTGTTTTTGCTCCGGTATTCCAGGAATAGGTAAAAGGAGGAGTTCCTCCGGAAACGCTCATGAAAATCGATCCATTGGTCTCTCCGTTGCACTTGAGATTGGTTTGTTTTTCAAGAGTGGCTGTGGGAGAAGAAACAACGGTGATGCTGATGGAGTCATGGGAAATACAGCCATCCGAACCGGTTACCTTAAGTCTGTAAGTGGCCTTGGTATCGGGACTGGTGTTCAAGGCCGGCGTATTGGAAAGTGTATCCCCTGATGTATTGGTCCAGAGGTAGCTAGCTCCTCCGTTGGCTACAAAATTCGTCTGCGATCCGAAACAAATCTGGGTTGGAGAAGAAAAAATATTGTTATCAATAATGGGCAGGGGCAATGCTGTTGTGACAATTGAATCGAAAGCTGAACACCCAAGGGTGTTGGTGACCTGTACCTTGTAGGTGGCAGAGGAAAGCATCTGAACTGTGAATGTGGCATTGGTTGACAGTATCACGGAGGAGGCATTTTTCCAGATGTAGTAATTTCCTCCGGTGGCCGTGAACATAAGATTACTGCCTGTGCAGGCCGAAGTCGGAGCAAGGGTACTGTTGGCAACCGCTGTTGGAGAGGGGTTTACGGTAACCGAAACCGTATCCCAGTTGAAGCACCCTCCGGCATTGCTGACTTTTACTTTATACGTGGAGGTAGAAGGAGTCGTTGGGGACAATTTCAGGGCTGCTGTTTTCGAAAGGGTATCGCCCAGATTATTTATCCAGATATAGTTGGAACCTCCGCTTGCAGTATAAGTGATTGTGCTGCCACTGCAAATGGTTGTAACAGCATTCGTGCTGTTGGCCTGGGTATTGCCTAAGGGGTTTATGATCAATTTTACAGAATCGGTCGATGTACATCCGTCTGACCCGGTGACAAGGAGTTGATAGGTTGTGGTGGAAGCAGGATTCACGGTCAGCTGGGCAACTGATGAAAGGCTTGTGCCTGATTCACTGGTCCAGAGGTAAGCGCTTCCGCCTGAAGCGACAAGGGTAGTGCTGTTGCCATTGCAGATGAGTGTTGGGATACCGGTGCTGTTGGGGTTGGGCACCGGAAGTGGATTAACGGTTACCTTCAGGGAATCGGTCGCGGCGCAGCCCTCTATGTTTGTAACATAAATAGAATAGGTTGCAGAGGAAACTGGTTTAACAGTCAGGGTAGCCGTTGAGGAGAGGAGCGTGCCGGTTTTGTTTTTCCAGGAATAGAATGTTCCTCCGGTTGCAGTGTAAGTTGCACCGGCGCCGGCACAAAATGAAATGGAGGCAGAAGTGCTGTTGGGATTGACTACCGGAATGGCATTGGTTGTTACCTGGACAGAATCTGTTATAGAACAGCCGCTGCTGTTGGTAACCTGGACTTTATAGGTTATGGCAGCGGTAGGATTTGCGCTTAAGGTTGCAGTAGTTGAAAGTGTTGTGCCAGCATCGTTTTTCCAGAGATAGGAGGTTCCTCCGCTGGCTGTAAAAGAAAGATTCGAACCACTGCAAACTGTTGTCGGACCGGACAGACTATTTGGGTTGCCTGTGGGAAGCGGGGCCACCGTCAGTTTCAGGGTGTCGGTAACGCTGCAGCCATTGCTTCCGGTGATCTGTACATTGTAATTCGAAGAAGAGGAAGGAGTAAGGCTCACAGCTGCAACAGAAGAAAGGCTGGTGCCTGTGCTGTTTTTCCAGAGGTAGGAGCTTCCTCCGGTGGCTGTATAGATCGCGCCTGCTCCCTGGCATAGCACGGCAGGGGAAGAGGTGCTGTTAGGGTTGCCCACTGGCAGAGGGTTGGTGGTCAACGGAATCGAATCAATTGCTGAGCATTCGTTGCTGCCGGTTACCTGCACATAATAGGTCGCTGAGGAGCTGGGATTAACTGTGAGCGCTGCTGAGGATGAAAGGGTGGTGCCGGCCTTGTTGGTCCACAGGTAGCTTGCGCCTCCGCCTGCAGTGTAGGTCTGGCTGCTGCCCGCGCAGAATGTAGTTGGGGCTGAAAGGCTATTGGCAGTTGGGACAGGGATAGGATTAACAGTAACCTGTACCGAATCCATAGCAGTACAGCCAATGCTGTTGGTCACCTGGACTTTATAAGTGGCCGATGCGGTCGGATTCAGATTAAGGGCAGCTGTTGTGGCAAGGGTTGTTCCTGCTTCATTCATCCAGATATAGGATGATCCTCCGCTTGCTGTGTAGCTAACAGGACTGCCGCTGCATACGGCAGTCGGAGCTGAATTCGTGTTGGCTGAACAGGTTCCCATCGGACAATTGCAATAGGTAAGACTTGGTATGGATAGTTCAGAACCTACCGGATTGGTTGCAACAAAATCCTGGGATCCTCCGCCCGGGGTTCCGAGCTGAAGGTTAAGCTGGAAACAAAATTTTCCGTTGGTAGTCATCTGGGCAATCAGTACCTTATTGGTATCGGGACCGGTTACACCTCCAAAAACGTAAATTGATCCGTCAGAAGTTGTAAAAAGACTGCCCACATATTCACCGTTTGTGAAAATACTTGCATCGTTGGCTGCCGGATCGTTGGTCGTAATTCCGATCGACTGAGCAGCGGAAGGAGTTCCGGGGCTGTATCCGTCACTGGTAGTCAGCGGAATACCGGCCACAAGACTTTTGTTGAGCAGAACCCCGTTCGGGTTGCCCGAAACAGAAGCTACCAAACTTGTCCCCGCCGGCTCGTCGGCTTTGAGTATCCCGAATTCGTTGGTACAGGCCGCACCCAGTGAGAACCAGGAATCAAGGGCAAGTACATTGTTTAAGGTCTTGTTTGCCTTCCATTTGACAAGATAGTTTCCGGTAGAACTGTTGTAAAAAACCGTGCTTGTTGAAAACATCAGCGCATGGGTGTCTCCGGCGTTGTTTATTCCATATAAATCCTGGAGTGTATAACCCGGCAGCAGGTCTGCATATATACGGTAGGTTATGGAACCGGAGGGGAGGGTTCCGGTCTGGTAACCCTGGGAACTCATATCGTTGGAAGCTGCAATGGAATCAGCTGTGTTGGAAACGTAATATTGTTCTACTATAATTTTTTGCAGGCCATTCTGGGCCCGCAAGCAAGCGCAGGTCAAAACAAACGCAGCTATAAGTGGTATCCTCCACATCGCAATACTGTTACACATCTCAGGCTAATATATAAAATAGCTCAGCTTTATGTATAAAAACTGTGTTAAGTTAATGTAAACAATGCCGACAGGAACTAAAAAGAAGAGGTCCGCCGTAGCGTACCCCTCTTTCAATTCGTTCTTTCAATTGTTAACCTTTTTATTTTATTCAATCACCAGCCGTTTGGTATAGGTCTCTGTGTTGTTGCTGTCTGTGATTTTCATCATGTACAGACCGGCCGGAACGTAGAGCGCATTACTGATCAGATTGTCACCCGTGCTTACAGGAACCTGTTTTGAAGAGATCAGGTTCCCCATCACATCGTATAACTGAACCAGCACCAGCGCGTTTTTCGAAGCGTTGATCTGCAGGTTAAAGGTTGATCCTGCAGCTGTCGGGTTCGGATACAGCTCGCTTATGTTTAGCAATTTTCCGCCTGACAGGGTGTTCAGGCTGTTCTGGTCAGCACCATTGTTGAGCTTATCTTCGCCACTCTTGTTTGAAAGGGCCAGGGAAGTGGCCTTGCTCGAGGTGCAACCGTTCGACGAAACAACTGATAGTGTTCCCGTTTTAAAGGCAGACAGGAAGCTCACATAAATTGTGTCTGTATTGGTTGACGTACGGACAAGTGTAATGCCACTCGACTCACTCCAGGAATTGGTTACTCCTGCTACATTGGCTACATAGTAAGGAACCACTCCGCTGGATACCCCAAGGCCGCTGGTAGCACCGTTGATGGTAACTGGTGCGGCAAGAGCCGCAGCTTTAAGAGCAAGTGAAGTTGCTTTGCTGAATACTGTACTGTCGCAACCGTCAGCCTGAACAGTTATGTCACCTGAAACCGAAGAACCGAAGTCAACTGCAATGCTGTTTGTTCCCTGACCGGATACGATATTGTCTCCGGATGGTACAGCCCATGTATATTTAGAGGCTCCGGTAACTGTTGGGATTGTATAATCCACTGACTGACTTCCGCAAAGTACACTTGATTCGCCAACGACAGAGGCAGGTGCAGAGAGTTTATTAACAGCAACTGCCAGCGATTTTCCGGCTCCGTAGCTGCATCCATTTCCTGCCTCAACTGTTACCGAACCTCCGGAGAAATTGCCTCCGATATTTACAGTAATGGTGTCTCTGCCTTGTCCCGATACAATGGTCATTCCTGCAGGAACTGTCCACAGATACGTGGTGGCATTGCTGATCGCGGCTATGTAATATTGGGTGCTGCTTACATTGCAATATACCGAGGCAGGACCGCTAACCTTGGAAGCAGTGGCCAATTCTGTTTTGGCTACTGCGAAACTGGAAGCAGCTGTGCTATAGCCTATGTTTGCTGCATAAACACTGACCGATCCGCCTGCAAAGGCGCTCAGGAAGTTTACACTGATGGCATCGGTACCCTGACCTGAAGCGATAACGGCACCTGATGGAACTGTCCAGACATAGCTGGATGCTCCAGCCAGTGACTTGATTGAGTAGGTCACTGCACTTGTTCCGCAATACACCGATTTGCTGCCGGTTATACTACCAGGTTTGGAAATGATGCTTTGTTTAACCGCCTGAGTTTTTTCTCCACCTGTGCTGCAGCCATTGCCGGCTGTAACAGTGATGTTGCCGCCTGTGAAGGCTGCTCCGGTATTCACAGTAATGCTGTCGGTGTTCTGACCCGATACCAGGGTCATGCCGGTTGGCACAGTCCAGGTGTACGCCGTTGCATTGGTGACTTTCTTGACCGAGTAGATCAGTCCGCTGGTTCCGTTGTAAGCAGCGTCAACACCAATCACTGAGCTCGGAGCTGCAATAACGCCTGCTTTAACGGTGAGCGATTTGGCAATGCTATTGGCGCATGTTCCTGCAGAAGCCACCGTAATTGATCCGCTGGTTCCGGCATTGTTTATTTTAACGTTTATGCTGTTGGTGCCCTGACCTGATTCAATTGAATCACCGGCAGGAACTGTCCAGGTGTAACCCGGCATATTCAGGCCGGCTTTTGTTTTTACAGGAGTAATTGAGTAGGACTGAACAACTCCGCAGAACAAGGTTGCTGCTCCGCTGATGGTTCCCGGTTCAACGGGCACGATGATGGTACCTGCTGAAGTAACGGTAGCAGTTGCGGTAGCCGTTGCACCCAGATTATCGGTCACTGTCAGGGTGTACGAACCTGCTGCCAGTCCTGATGCGGCGGAAGTGGTCAAACCCGTTGCTCCGGTAAGACTTACTGAAGATCCCCAGCTGTAGGTGTAAGGAGTTCTTCCTCCGCTTGCTGTTACGGTAACTGTTCCGTTATGTCCGCAAGGAGCGTTTGTAGCAGAATCGAGTACGGCAGTCAGCTCATTGGGTTCAGTGATAGTAGCAGTGGCTGTCTTAATACATCCGTTTGCGTCTGTAACAGTAACGGTATAGGTTTGATCGGCAAGCCCTCTTGCAGTCGCTGTTGTAGCGCCTGAAGACCAACTGTAGTTATAAGGACTGGTTCCTCCGCCTGCGGTTGCTGTTGCACTTCCGTTGCTTTGTCCGAAGTCCGTATCATTTACAATCGAACCGGTAGAGGCTGTTACCGAAGTTGCAGGTTGTGTAATGCTGACAGACTGAATAGTTGTACAACCGTTTGCGTCGGTCACAGTGGCTGTGTAAGAACCCTGAGTCAAAAGACCTTTGGTGGCATTTGCGCCGCCTGTATTCCAGGTATAGTGGTAAGGACTTGTTCCTGAAACTCCTGTTACGGTAGCTGAACCATTGTTTCCACCGAAGCAGGATACATTACTTGCAGCGCTTACCGATGAAGATAGTGCACCAGGCTGAGAAACACTGGCAGTGGTTGTTCCTGTACATCCATTCGCATCGGTAATGGTGACGGTGTAGGCCCCGAAACTTAAACCTGAGGCAAGGGCCGTTGTTGATCCGGATGACCAGTCGTAGCCGAAAGCGCCGGTTCCGCCGGAACCTGAAGCCGTTGCAGTACCCGAAGACCCTCCGTTACAAAATACGCCGGTTGTAGTAACTGTACCGGTAACCGCTCCCGGTTGTGCCAGTGTGACCATGGTAGTGGAAGTACACAGGTTGGCATCGCTGACAGTGACCGTATAAGTTGTTGTTGAAACTCCTGCAGAAAGACCTGTTGCTGTAGCAGTAGTTGAACCGTCAGACCAGAGGTAAGAGATTGTTCCTGTTCCTCCTGTTCCAAGGGCTGTTGCAGTACCGTTGTTTCCACCATAACAGGTGGGTTGAGCATCGGATGGCACCGAAACACTTACAGCGGTTGAGGGCTGAGTTAATGTAGCCGTTTTTGTAGCAGAAGCACAATTGCTTGCATCAGTAACAGTTACCGTATAGGTCCCGATGGTAAGACCAGCAGCAGTAGCTGTTGCTGCACCGTTTGACCAGTTGTAACTGAAAGCCCCGGTTCCTCCTGTTCCGGAAGCTGTCAGACTTCCGCTGGACTGGTTGTAGCAGGCAATATTTACTACAGTTGGTATGGAGGCAGAAATAACTGCCGGCTGAGTGATTGCAACCGTGGTTGTACCCACTGCGCAGTTGTTCGCATCCTTAACCGATACGGTGTAGGTGCCTGAAGCCAATCCGCTAACCGATGCGGTTGTTCCGCCGTTTGACCAGTTGTAAGCATAAGGCGATGTTCCTCCTGCTCCTGCAACTGTTGCAGTACCGTTGCTTCCGCCATGGCAACTTACATTTGTTGAGGCTGAAATCGAAGCCGTTACTGCGGCTGGTTGAGTTATAGCAGCTGTAGTTGTGGTAGAGCAGCTGTGTGCGTCCTTAACGGTCACTGTATAAGTTCCTGCAGCCAGGGAAGCTGCAGTAGCTGAAGTGGCTCCTGAAGACCAGTTGTAGGTAAATGCACCTGTTCCGCCTGAACCTGACACTGTTGCAGCCCCTGTTGAAAGACCAAAACAGGGCGGGTTGGTTGTGCTGGTGATGCTTGAAGTAACTACTGTAGGCTGACCAACACTTGCGGTAGTTGTTTTTGTACAACCGTTTGCATCGGTAACTGTTATCGTGTAGGTGCTGCCTGAGGAAAGTGTGCTAACTGTAGCTGTAGTGGCAGAAGTAGACCACCGGTAAGAATATCCCGGAGTTCCATTGGCACCTGCAGCAGTGGCAGCTCCGTTTGTACCACCAAAGCAGGAGGGCTGAGTGCTCGAGCTGATACTTGCGCCGAGTGCAGATGGCTGGTTGATAGTTACTGAAGTGGTGGCAGCACACTGGTTGGCATCACTTACACTTACTGTAAAGGTATTGGCAACAAGGTTTGAGGTAAGAGCCACAGCAGATCCGGTTGACCAGGTGTAGGCATAAGGTGTAGTACCTCCATTACCTGAAGCAGTTGCACTTCCGTTTGATCCACCGGCGCAGCTGACATTAACTGAAGAAGAGATGGCCACAGTCAATGCAACGGGTTGGGTAATGGCAGCTGTTGCTGAAGTTGAGCAGGAAGCTGCATCGGTCACAACTACTGTATAGGTAGCAGGTGATAAGGATGAAATCGTGGTTGAAGCCGATCCGGTTGACCAGGAGTAGAGGTAACCGCCTGCTCCACCTGAAGCTGTAACTGTCATCGAACCGTTGTTTAAACCATTGCAGGTCACATTTGTCTGTGAAATGGTGGCTCCAACGGCAGAAGAAAGAACGATGTTAATTGAAGTGGTAGCATTGCATCCGTTTGCATCGGTAACAGTAACGGTGTAGGTTCCTGAAGAAATGCCTCCGTTAACTGCACTTGCAGCACCGTTTGACCAGCTATAGGAGTATCCTGATCCGACTGTACCTCCCGCACCGATTGCTGTTGCCTGAGCGTTACAAGTCGAAGTACTGGTGTTGGCTGCTGTCACTGAAAGTACAGAGGGTTGTGAAATGCTTACCGTAGCAGTCACAGTAGCACAGGAATAAGCGTCGGTTATGGATACCGTGTAGGTATTCGGAGCCATTCCGGCATCAATTGCATTGGTAGAGCTATCCGACCAGCTGTAAGCATAGGGAGTTATTCCTCCTGTTCCCTGGGCTGTTGCGGTTCCGTTTCCAGCTCCGTTACAGCTTATATTGGCAGAAGAAATGATGCTTCCGCCAACTGCTGAAGGAGCGGTGATGCTTACTGTGCTGCTGCTCACACAACCATTTGCATCGGTTACGGACGCAGTATAGGTTGCTGCAGAAAGGCCCGATACTGCTGCTGTAGCGGCAGTGGTTGACCAGGAATACGAAGCATATGGTGTAGTTCCGCCAGATCCGCTGATGGTGGCTGATCCGTTGCTGCCACCGTTACAGGTAGCATTTACTATTGAGCCAATGCTTGAAGTCAGGGCAGTGGAAGGTTGGGTAATAACGGCTGCAGTCGTGCTGTGACAGGTGTTCGCATCGCTTACTGTTACTGTATAAGTGGCAGCGGCCAAAGCTGAGGCTGTTGCAGTGTTTGCTGAATTTGACCAGGCATACGCGTACGGAGAAGTTCCACCTGCGCCGGCAGCTGTTGCAGATCCGGTAGGACTTCCGTTACACAATAAATCGGTAAAGCCTGTGATGCTTGAGGTAAGCGCCGATGCTGGCTGTGTAATAGTAACTGACGCTGTCTTCGGAGTACATGCGTAAGAATCATTAATGGTCACGGTATATGTGCCGGGGGCCAGGTTGCTTACAGCAGCTGTAGAGGCTGCTATTGACCAGGAATAGGTGTAAGGTGCTGTTCCTCCCGTTCCGGTCGCTGTTGCCGTTCCGTTTGATCCGCCAAAACAACTTACGTTGGTTGAAGCGGATATACTTGCTCCGAGCACTGCAGGTTGAGTCACACTGACCGATGCGATGGCCGGACCACCTGATGAAATGGAGTCACCTTCCAGGGTCACGTTGTCGTATCGTACGTTACCAGAGGCGGCAACTACGTTGTTGCTGATTGCAAACACAAATCTAGGGTTGTTGTTTGCAGTGGTGACTGAACTCAGATCAATAGTCTGCAAAGCATAAGTTAAGCCTGGGGAAAATTTCAACTGGGAAAGATTGGTAGTAATGAACGTTGCACCGCTGTCCAAGCTATAGGAATAAATGTTGGTGTCTTTGCCCGCACTGGAAGCTTCGCATGCGAAGCTTAACAGCAGATTTTTATAATTGGTCGTTGGAAGATAGAACAACAGTTTTTCTTCGTTATTCGGGTTACGTGTACGGACCGCATCGTTTACAGCACCGCCGCAGGTGTTTATTACACCGTAACCGGCTCTTTCGTTGACAGTTGTTCCGGCAACGTTATCCAGAATACTGTCTCTGCTTGGGGAAGTCACCTGATTGAAGACTACCGCTGCATGACCCAGTTGAGAGAAACTTGGGGCCACAGGGCTTACATTCACCAAACCACCGCCACCGCATGGAGCGGTGCTGTTGAAATCCCAGTAATGAATCAGTTTTTTCGAAGTTGCAGTACAACCGTTGTGGTCGGTTACTGTTACGTTGTAATTTCCGGGAGCGAGTGTGTTTAAAGTTGTTGCAGAAGCTCCGGTTGAACCGTTAGACCAGGAATAAGTAAACGGAGAGGTGCCGCTTACCACTTCGGCTACTGCACTTCCGTTTGCGCTTCCGTTGCAGGTAACGTTTGTTCCCTGACCAAAAACTTTTGGACTTGGGTTAACCGTTACCGCTGAAGTTGAAGTTCCTGTGCAGGATCCGTTTGAAACGGTTACCGTATAGGTTCCTGAACTTGTCGGCTGAATTGTTTCTGTGCTTGCACCGTTGCTCCAGGAATAAGAAGCGTAACCGGCACCTGCGTCAAGTGTTGAAGGAGAACCTGAACAGTAGGTGCTTCCTCCGGTAACTGTAATGGAAGGAGCAGGAGTAGAAAGTACGGTCATGGTAATTGAAGAAGAAGTACCGGTTGCTGAGGTAACGCAAGCAAGGCTCGAAGTCATTACACAGGCGATCGCGTTTCCGTTACCGATTCCAGTACCTGTATTGGAGTAGGTTGAACTGTTTGCTCCGCTGATGTTGCTGCCGTTTTTGGTCCACTGGTAAGAAGGAGAACTTCCACCGTTTGTTGGAGTTGCGGTGAAATTTGCGGCTATGCCGCCGCAAATGGAATTACCTGGGCTTACTCCGATACTAACTGAAGGAGTAACGTTTGCGGTGACCGTCATTACGATTTCGTTTGAGTTTCCGGTAGTAGGAGAAGCACAACCATTTGAAGAGGTCATAACGCAACGTATGGAATCGTTAGTGTTCAATGAATTGTTAATATAAGTTGCGCTGTTCGAACCTGCTGTTGAACCATTGTAATACCACTGGTAAGAAGGAGTGCTTCCGCCGTTGGTTGGAGTAGCGGTGAAACTCACACTTGCACCGGCACAACTGTTGGTTCCTGAAGAGGAAGCAATGCTTACGGCTGGTACAACTGAGCCAACGGACATTGTGATCGTGTTCGAACTGGCGGTAGAAGAAGTTACACAAGTACTACTTGAAGTCAATGTGCAGGTAACCTGATCGCCATTATTATAAGTGCTGGCTGCAAGGGTAGCGCTGTTTGTTCCTACAGGGTTGCTGTTTACATACCACTGATAGGAAGGAGAACTTCCTCCGTTGGTGGGAGTAGCTGTAAATGAAGCAGTACCTCCGGTGCAAATCTGGTTACCAGGGGTAGCAGCAATGCTGACGGATGGGGTAACATTTGAGGTAACTGTAACCGTTTCGCTACCTGTCATACTCACCGGGCAGCTGGGACTTGTAGTGTTGGTAGCCTGAACGGTATAAGTTGCGGCTGTTGTGATAGGTCCGAAAGTAATTGCACTGCCGCTACCTGAAACCGCTGAGCCGACTGCGGTGGCTCCATTGTACAATTGATAGTTAACGCTGTTATCTGATCCTGATAATCCGATTGTAACTCCTGAGCCTCCTGAGCAGTAACTTCCTCCGCCAGTCATTGAATAAACATTCGGTACTGAGCCAACTGTAACTGAAGTTGTAGCTGTGGTGGTGCTTCCGCAGCTGTTGGTGATGGTTACAGTATAAACTCCTGTTGCTGCTGTTGTGGCATTGGTAATGCTGGGGTTTTCTGAGGTTGAGGAAAAACTGTTTGGACCAGCCCATGAGAAAGAGAACTGACCTGTTGCTGAAGAAGTGAGGTTTAAGTTTGAACCGGCACAGATTGGGCTGTTACTGGAGGCAACTGCGGAGGAAAGTGTGACGCAGGTGGGGGCGAAGGCGATACCCCTGATTATTCCTTTTTTTGGAACAGTTCCTGAAGGCAGGGTAAATAAATTATTGAAACTGTTTATGACCATGCTTGCAGAATATGCTGTACTGTCGGTAAATCTGTAAACACTGTTATTGGATGTAAGTCCATCTCCGGATGTAACATAGATATAGCAACCTTTTGTTGAACTGGGAATTAATTCAGCGGCAAGGCTTATTCCATTTATTTTAGGATTGACTCCATGAGTTATAGTTCCACTGTACATTGGGAAATTACCGGCAGCTATCCAGGTTCCACTGCTCAATACGTATTTAAAAATTGTATCCTGGAGTGAATTAGATGTTCCAAGCAAACCAGTTCCTGCTCCACCAATAACATACATGATGTCATAGAGGCCAGGAGTAGCTCCAGAAGATAGCATATAAAAGTCTGTGAAAACTCCATCTGTACCTAAGCCAGGTAATGCAGTTGGCGCGCCAGTTGTTTGATTTATAGAACTAACAATATTTACCTTTGCGGAACCTCCATAAACTGTTCCGCCAAATGCTTTAACGGATAGGAAATTGGTATTGTTAGCAAACGATGTGGTGCCGTTAAAGTAAATGCCTGCCTGATCATCCATAATATAATTTACGTTATCGACAGTTGTTGCGCTTCTGGAATTATTAGTGCTGGATTCTGTATACCCGGTTGGAGAACTGAATGTATAAGAATTATTCATGATCCCTGCCGCGTGATTCTGCTCCCCACCTGTAGTAGTAACAATCAAACTGGCACTGTAGTTGGTAGGTTGCCATGCATTAAAAACCAGCAAACTACCATCGTTGCTATTGGACATGTAGTTTCCGGTAGCTTTGGCGGCGTAAAATCTGAAACTGGTCGGAAGGCTTACGCTCTTCACAGGTGAAGTTTGTCCGGCAGTTGTGGGACTCAATTCAAAAATATATCCTGAAGTATTTAAATCCAGAGTGGCACTGCCGCCTTTGGAAACGGAATCCACCAAAACAGCCAAATTTCCTGTTGTGAAATTTGTCTGCCCGCTCACCTTCGGCATAACCGCTGCAAGCACCAGCATCATGACCAATACCGACCGCGTAAATAGATTTCCTCCGTAAAAGGCTCGCCCATTTACCGGGCTCGTTTTAACACATGTACATTCTGATTTCATTGATCTTATTGTTTAATTGTAATTTAATTTTTTATTTTCGGATTTTATAGTTCGTAAGTAAATTCTATTTTTTTGTTTTTCAGCGCGACAAACATAGACCAATTTAGACTACACAGCATTTCCTGTGCTTTATCATTGGGTAAATTAAAGATTGAGTTAATGTAAAGAAAACGGGACTTTGTTAAGTTAAGGTTAACAATGCAGTCTTGTTAATTGTTTCCTTGTTTCAGAGGTGTGTTAATTCCAATAAAAATTTACCGCTGCCTTTAGAGAATTGCCAGGGCTGCTCCGAATATTTACTTTTTCAGAGGTTTAGTCACAAACGGCGTAAGTCAAAGGGATAAGTTCGGATAAGTAATTTATTCGGTATTGATACCTGGAAACTCTTCTACTGTAAGTTGCTCTTTCATTGTGTTTTCGATGCATTCAAAACTGGCCGCAAATTGCGACCGGTTCAATTATTCCGTAAAAGCTATATGTATTTTTTATGGCTATAGTCGCAGTTTGCTACTCATCTTAGGGTTTCCTGCATGCAAATTTAAATGTGAAAATCAGAGACCGGATCGGTATAAATACCTATACGGTTTTATTACTTCTTTTCCTTACCATCCTGTGTAAACTTCTTGATGGATTCGGTCCTTCGTTTTTCGATTATGTAGAAGGAATTGTAAAGACTTTCCATCCCATCGGTGAGGGTGATTTCGATGTTGTTCTTTGCAAGGCTATATCTGCGGCCCAGAATGCTCTCGTCCATGCTCAGGATGTATTTTCCATTGGGTACAAAAAGCACGAATGCCCCGTCGTTACCTGTTTGCGTTGTGTAAATGGCCCCGTCAGCGGCGGTAATTTTAATGCCGGAAAGATCGGGCGCTTTCTCAATATCCGAAGCAAATTTTGTTCGTTCAAGAATCAGGTTTCCGTATATTTTTACACCTTTTACATAGGGAATATAAATTGTTGTTGTTTCGGGAGTAATGTCGATGGAGTCGGTACTTTGGGTAAACCAGCCTTTGAGGTCAACCAATGAAAAGATATTCAAACTATAGCGTCCTGCCTGCACATTTTTCAACATGGATATTCCTTTTTCATCGCTCAGGACTTCATCCGACCCCAGACGAACCACTACGTTCTCTATGAATAATTCGTCTTTATCCAGTTTGTGGTTCCCGTTTACATCGTAAAAAGCTATAAAGGTGACATCTGTATATTTTTTCTTGCTCCATTTTTTAGGGATCGGAATATTGAAATCCTTGCGTATACCTATCCCTATATCCACATTAGCTGAGTAGCTGGGCGTAGGGGTAGTTGTTTCTCCGGTAATTTCGTTAATCTGATTTTGAACTACCGATTCGTAATTGTTCGAACTAAAGTTAAAGTTGACGTAGGCTTTGAAATGCCAGCCGTTATTGGCGGCATAAAAAATTTCAGGCGTTATGCCAAACTCCTGGTCATAGTATTGGTTTTCGAGACTGTAATTCATATTGGTTTGCAGCACAAATCGGGGATTGCGAAACTGATATTGGTGAGAGGCGTAAAGATTTACCGATTGGGGATAATTCAAAGTACCGGAAAAAAAAGAAGTGTCTCCAAGTCCCTGTGGACCATATAAGTAACTGCCTCTCAGGGTAAAGGTCTTATACATGAGATAGGAGGAGAACTGAAATGTAAAATATTCCTGGTTGTTCTGCAGGCTCAGATACTGATCAAGACCCGCCTTCAGGGAATTTCCGAACCGCAAACCATTTCCAGGATCAAAATTGTTGAAATCGATGCCGGCTCCTTTTGCTATTCCCTGAAGCCCATTGATATCAGAATAGGTATAAAAAATGTTGTACGATATTCTTTTGCCTCCCCCCAGGCTATGGTTTAAGTTAAGCTGATTGTTTACCTGTTCATTGAACTCAGTGTTCATTACTGCCATGGTCGGGCTGTAACTTACACTTGAAACATTGTAATTGCTTTGAAGGGATAAACTATATGCTTTGTTTAAAAGATAGGCAACGTTATTTGAAACGTTGGTATTCAGATTGGTTGTGTAAGAAGTCGAGGTATTGTAGTAATTGGTACTTGCTCTCTCCTGTAACTTGTTTTTGAGAAAACTCCCCCTGTAATTTAAACTGGCTCTGCTCCCTGCCGGGTATATTGTAGAGTTTCCCTGCTCCAGTGTATTGGAATACCTGAGCATCAGGGATTGGGTTTTTGAAAATCGGATAGATGCGATGAATGCAAAATAATTCAGGGTAATTTTTTCCGCAATTTCATCGGAATGGCTGTATTGTAAATTCAACGAAAGCGTTTTAAACAGGTTCAGGTTATCCGAGAGACCAAATGATATCCCATTTTGAGCTATGCTGCCCAACGGAGTTCCTGATACAAAAGCGCCAATCGTGTTCATGGGACTGAGGACATAATTTCCACTTACACCCAGCCCGTTACCGGTAGTCCCGAATCCTCCGACATTTCCTACTGTAACACTCCCCTTGGGATTGAAATAGCCGATATTGAAATTGGTATTGTTCAAGGCATTCTGGCTTAAATAATAAGAGTCGAATTCGCTCTGCGAATAATACTGGATATAACTTTTATTCTCCAGATCGATTTTTCCCCTGAACATCAGATTCAATACCGGCTGATTGCCCAGTATATTGCTTACGTCAGATTCCATGGTGAGCGGAATATAGGAGCCTCCATAGGGATTTACACTTTTTACATTCGCAAGACGAATAAAGTCAATACGTTTACCTTTTTTAAATAGTTTGCTGGTTCCGGTTGAACTTTGACGTATTTCCGTAAATAAAACGTACTTTTTTTCATCAGCAAGATGATTGGGTACAAATGATTCGGGATCCACTTTTTTCTGATTTCGCTGAAACACATCGGTGTAGGTGATCTTGAAATGCAAGGTACTGTCTGCGCTTGGTTTCAGGACCATGTCAAATTTCTTTTTGGTGATTATCCGATCGTTGGTATCGGTCAAAACCAAATTGTGCATTTCATTGCCTGCAGAAAGGCTTATTTCCCCGCTTTCGTTGCCGAGATTTAGAACGCTGAGATCGAAGGCAATTGATTTTTGGTTGTTCAGGAAATAAAATTTTTGGGTAGGGCCCACATTCAGGTCCCAGTCAATTATCTTTTTAAAATGTATAAAAAAATACGCATCCGTAAGCTGTATGCCTTCCTCCGAAATTAAAAATGCATTGATCACAAAATGGGCATTCCCTTTTGACTTCGTCTTCGGTAAAAGCCGCACAGGAATAAATAGAGAATCATGGGCTGATAACTTGTATTGTCTTCCCTCGGCAGCCAGTATTTTCCATCCGGGGGGATTGGTAAAGTCGACAGTAAATCCAATACTGTCTTTACTGTTATTGACAATCCTCAGTGTATTATTAACAACGTCATTTTTTAGAAGTTCGACATCATTATCTGAAAAATCGGCTGAAATAAATTTTTTCGAATCGGATGTTACCTGCGAAACAAGTCCTGCGCAAAAGCAATTGAGAACCAGAATAAGCGATATTTTAGTTCCGATTCTCATTATCAGGTTTCTTCAACAAGGCAAAACCATAAGGATATCTGGTACGTTCCCGGTTCGTATTTCATATTGGGCACTATACGGTAATCAATAGTAAAACTGTATTCGGCATAGTTGGTCAGATAACTTCCTGCGCCGTTAACATTGGTTGTGCAGGATCCGGCGGGTATAAGGGCTGCCCCATCGATAATATCCAGGTACGAATCGTCAACCGGAGCAAATTCCCTGAAGATACCGTTGAAAATCGGTGTCCGGCACGAATTGTAAACCTTAACCTGCAGCAGGTCCAGTGTAGGCTCAGTGCCTGAATTGAATTTCGAGTAGGAAAAAACTTTCTCCCATTGATTGGGAGGTGTTCCTGATCCTCCGTTGTTATCAATATATACCCTCAATGCCCATTTACAACTGGCATTGTTGGGAAGAACTTTTAAATACAAAATGGTAGAGCCGCTTTGAGTAATTCCGCCGGTGTATTGCGACATGGCGTCAAAGGTAAAGGTGATATTGGCTGGCATCGAATTATTCAAACTGCTTGCAGGCATACCCTGGCAGTTTGCAGAAACCGGTCCCGGACACTGTGAACAGAGGCCGAAAGGACTTAGGGAGACTAATGCAATAAAGCAAGAAAAAATAATTATTTCTTTCATTGTTTGCGTTAATTTTTGTTAATTCTTTATCACCCTTTTTTCACGCAAAAAGGATTACCCCTTTGCGGGGCAATCCTTGATGCGAAAAAAAATATTTAAAAAGTTTACTGAGCCTGTTCCAAAACGTACTTAACATCCATAGTATAAACACCAGGCAGCGCATAGTTAGTAGCTGTAAGTGGTGCAAAACTGCTGATTGTGTATGCAGTTATTGATTGTGGTGAAGCAGGGAATACTACGGGAAGACCCGGAAGAATCCGGTAATCGATAGTAAATGTATAAGGATTAACTGCGCCGGCATTGTTGGCAGCAGTCCATTGGCCTGAAGTAAGCCAGCTACCTCCTACACCGTAACCACCTGCAGGACTTCCGGGAAGACCTTCCAGCATTCTTACAATCGCATTGCCCAGAGAATTTGTAGCAGCGACATTGTAGGGATCCTGAGCAGCTCCAAGGTCAATAGCATTTGGACTACCTGTTCCGGCATTTGCAAGAAGTGTTGCAGTTGTCGGGAAAGGAAGTGAATAATCTGTTCCGGAAGCCCAGGCGCCGACAGGAGTCGGAATGTTGGCCTGATACTGATGCAATTCCAGAGCATCAAGAGGTACAAGAGCAACTCCTCCTGATGGAGCAGCGCCCTGAGCACCATAATTCACAGGGTTATCCATAACCAAAGCACCTCCAACACCACCGGAACCCAGTGCAGTTTGCGAAGTACCTACTGCATACAATACCCAGTTAACTGTGGAACTAACTCGGAGGTTAGTGGCTCCGTATTTAATCATACCGCCTGCGTAACCGGCGATCGTGTTGAACGTGAAACTCACATCACCGGAAGTGGTCATGTCCAGTTTCAGGACCGGCTGAAGGTCCAGGGTGATGTTTACGTTTTGCTCGTCCGTCAATTGTGCAAAGGCTGAATTCGAAAA
>Ga0206879_1032_pt1 | contig 33262 bp, 21 predicted proteins | sample Alteio_BWOrgCont_5_FD_152897 | JGI IMG/M metagenome (GOLD analysis project Ga0206879, IMG submission 152897) | Enriched cells from forest soil in Barre Woods Harvard Forest LTER site, Petersham, Massachusetts, United States -... | ecosystem: Environmental > Terrestrial > Soil > Temperate forest > O... | reverse complement strand
CTTATTCTGTACTTTGTATTGCATTGCTACTACTAATTGGAATAGGATTTGGATTGTATAAAGGCTTAAAAAAATGGAAGCTTAAATTTTTATATTTTCTTTTAGCCATTGTAACCTTACTAACTATTTATATTGCTATCCCGTCGGGTACTGACTGGCAAAAAGAGAAATTAAGTTTTGGGGACAATGGTGGCCATTATGTAGAAGGTAAACCCTTTTTAGATGGGCAGGCCATGCTAACGCGCGATGGAGGCATAACGTGGAAGTACGTTAAAGTGCCTACTAACTTTAATTTAACAGGGGTGACAGCGCTTAATGGTGAATACTACATTTCTACATTGGGAGCAGAAGACCACCTGGATGGAGATATATGGCGCATAAAAGACGGTATCACAAAAGCTCAACTATTTAATACCAACAGGGCACTCAGAGGCATTCTTACCTGCGAGGGTAATAAATTACTTGCCTTTGGTTCTGATGAGGGAGCCGGTGGACTTGGGTTCACTTCATCGGCAAGGATGGTAAAAACCAAAGGACAGTTATTACTAACTGATGAAAAACTGGATGACTTGCGTGCAATGGTAATGCATGCAGACACGGGAGACCTGCAAATAATGGCAGCCTGTGTTTTGCCCGATAGCAGCATTTGGGTAACAACAAACTGGGGAATAATATATGAACGGATAAAAAATAAATGGGTGAATAAGAATACTAACATTAAAAACCCTGATAAAATTGCTTACCTGGATAGCGCAACTATTTTTGTTTTAACCAGAGATGGTAATTTAAAGTTTACTCAAAACGGAGGAGACTCATGGACCGATTATGCAATGAACAACGATACGAGGATATTGGATATTGAACAAAATGAGCAAGGAATTTCGTTGTTTGGCACTAACGGATTTTTAGGTCTCTTACGTTTAAATATAAATAACAAGTAGCACAAACTAGCGCACCAAAGCGATATTACCTTTTTTATTTATGGTAGCACCATCCTGAAAGGTAGCCGTCAGATAATACGCAAATGAACCGGTATTCATTGCCAGGCCTTTATAGGTACCATCCCAGCCATATTTAATATTGGTGCTCTCGAATACTTTATTCCCCCAACGGTCGTAAATGTTCAAGTCCATAGTGTTTATGCAATCGCTGTATACATATTCTTTATCGTTATGATTATCGCCATTGGGAGAAAAGGCATTGGGTATATAATAAACACAAGAAGTTAAACTATCTATCGGTTGCTTCTGTTGTTGCAGTTGATTACTTTGTATAGTATCTCCACATGTTAGCCAGCGAGCTATGAAAGCATAATCTCCTCCGTGCACAAGGGTATCTTTTGAAAAAATAGTAGTGTCATCTAAATCACCACCCATGTATACGTATCTTCCCGAGGGATCAACCCCTACAGCATCGCCATCATCTTCATCACCCTCGCTTAATATACTTCCGCATGACACGTGCCCGGCTGAATCAAGCCGCATTAAAACAGTAGCACTACCAGATGTATTCAGGCTAAAGGTATCAGCGCCAAAGTTTATTTTATCCGTTTGATTTGGCGTCGAATTGTATGAATTGGACATGACCATATAGCAGCCACCACGCTTTAAGGTATCGCAGGCCAGCGAATATCCTAAGCAATTGCCACCTCCACTTTCCGCCCAAATAACATTTCCTTTTGAATTGTATTTAACCAAATACGTACCATAGTTATCAGGTGATGCATTTAAACTATATGCTCCAAACGTCATAGTTTTTATAAAACATCCGGTTACATAAATATTATCGGCACCATCTACAGCAACAGATGAACCAGTGAATGGAAAGATTCCAAAAAGTCCTCCATTGGCAGATGTAGCCCAAACCACATTACCATTGGCATCATACTTAACTAAAAACACATCTCCGAAAGATGCTGTAGTTGTATTAGAGAATGCTCCGAAGTTAAGAGTACCCTTAAAAACACCTGTTATGTATGCATTACCTGCTGCATCTATAGCAACAGAAGTAAGACTATCCCCGGTCGAGATGCCGGCATCTTGTTTAGCCCACAGCACATTGCCATTAGCATCATACTTAGCCAAAAACATGCGACCTGTACCAGTTAATTTAAAAGTGCCGAAGGTTAACGTGTCAATATAATTGCCCGCTACATATGCATTACCGGCTGCATCTGCAGCAACTGAAACACCTTTGCCTGAGCATGCACTGCTCGCCTGTAATGCCTTTTGTGCCCATAGCACATTGCCGTTTGCATCGTATTTAGTTATATAAAAATCACCCAAAGATGTATCACCCGGCGGTTTGGTTAAACCAGACTGTTCTGTAAGCCTGATGACACCGAAATTTACGGTGTCTATAAAACTTCCGGTTACATACACATCACCTACGGCATCCACTGCAACCGAATTGGCTATCGCAGAGCTTAGTGTATCCGGCATCTTTCCAGCTGTGGCCCATAGTACCTTGCCGCTACTATCGTACTTGGCTAAATACATATTCCATGTAGAATGAGAACTTAATGCATACGAACCAAATGAAATGGAGCCGTGAAAATACCCGGTAGAATATACATCACCTTGCCTATCGACAGTAACGTAATGATCTCCGGCCCAGGTATCTGAAAGAAAAGAAACGGGAGATTGAGGCTCTGATGCCCAGGCCCATTTTTGTGCAAAAAGTGAAGTACTGAAAGATGCTATATAAATAAGCAGTATGAGCTTTTTCATTATTCTATTTTACAACACCCAATTTTGTACCGTTTTTAGCCTCATCCTTGCTGTACAATAGTAACGAAGTTATACCTACACTATAGCCTTTACCTAATAAGTGAGGGGTGCAAAATAGAGTGCAAGACTACACCCGATTGATAATCAAAGCAATACATTATCTCTAAGACTATCTAACCAGGGTGATGTTCCCTTTTTTAGTCACAGCAGTTCCATCTTGTAAAAGGGCTGTTAGATAATATGCAAATGAACCCGTATTCATAGCCTGGCCCTTGTATGTACCATCCCAGCCATAAGCCGGGTTCTTGCTTTCAAATATTTTGTTACCCCAGCGATCGTATATAATAAAATCCATACTGGTTATGCATGCACCACCATACACATACTCTATATCGTTAGTGTGGTCGCCATTGGGAGAAAAAGCATTCGGAACATACACACAGGTGGATTCATAAGGAGAAACATAGTAAGGAATAAAACAAGGCTGCCAGCGAGAAATAAAAAATTCCTCATAATAATTCGGCAACTGGCCCGGAATACCGGTATAAAATATATCTCCTGAAATATAGATATAGCTCCCCGAAGGATCAACACCTACACCATCACCATCATCTTCGTTACCCTCGAAATTTATATCCCCGCATATTACATTTCCGGCAGAATCGAACTCTACTATAAGACCGGCGTTAGTACCTTGCGTTGGCAAACTAAATGTTTTAGTACCGAATGTTATGCCGCATTCGACAGGTGGTCCTACTAGCCCACCATAGTTATTAGCATCTAAAGTAAGATACCCGCCTCCTTGTTTTGAAGCATTGCATACCACGGAAAACCCCTGCCATGCAATTGAGTTGCCATATATATTGTAACCCTGGTCTACCCAAATAACATTACCGCTTGTATCGTATTTTGTTAAAAAAGCACCTCCTGCGAATTGTGGTGCACTCAAAATATTTGTCGCAAAAGATACAGTATCAAAAAAATAACCTGTAACGTAAATACCACCTGAGGCATCTACAGCCATAGATTTAGAATACACTGCAGAGTTTGAACCTGCAAGACTTGGTTGACGCGCCCAAATTACGTTACCGTTAATATCGTACTTTACTAAGAACATGCTATTACCCGACGAAACCAATGAAACACTCCCAAAAGAGATGTTATTCTGAAAAATACCTGTTACGTATACATTGCCTGAATTATCAAGTGCAAGAGAATATCCTCTTCCTGAAATTTCGGATTGCGTAGCCCAAATTACGTTACCATTCGGATCGTACTTAGCTACAAACACAGCTGAATTAACGTGGGTTCCTACCTTTAAGGTAAATGAGCCGAAAGACACAGTACCCGAGAAAAAACCTGTTGCATATGCATTACCAGAGGCATCTAATACCACATCACATCCATATCCTAAACTGCCGCCTTCGCATACGGGTTGCTTTGCCCACAACAGATTACCATTGGGATCATATTTGGTTAAAAAAAAATTTGACACAGGGCACGTTAGCAAAATAGATCCGAATTTTATACTATCATAATACCAACCTGATACATAGGTTTCCTCATTGGCATTCACAGCTACGGAATTTCCATAGGCAAACGCTTGTCTCCATATTCCATTGGAGTTTGACTGTGTGGCCCATACTGCATTGCCATTAATATCATACTTTGCCAAATACATATTGATACCATAACCACTTAAAGTAAAAGCTCCAAATGTCAGGGTATCCTTTAACATGCCGGTTGTATAAGCATTACCTGCAGCATCTACAGCAACAGAGTGATTTCCGAGTGCATCACTCTCCGAGCTTGAAGTTGCAGGCACGGCTTGTTGCGTCCACAAAAAGGATTGAGCATGAATAGATATAAAGGAAGAACTAAAAGCTAAAAAAATTAAAAATATTTTTTTTCATTGACGCAATTAAATGAGCTAAACAAACATACAATAAAAAAAGGTAAAACGATACCCTTCATTTACCTCACCAAAGCTATGTTCCCTTTTTTAGTCACAGCAGTTCCATCTTGTAAAAGGGCTGTTAGATAATATGCAAATGAACCCGTATTCATAGACTGTCCTTTATAGGTTCCATCCCAACCATTATGCATATTCTCACTTTCAAATATTTTGTTACCCCATCTATCGAAAATGATAAAGTCCATGGTGTTTATGCATTTGCCGTAGACATATTCAATATCATTATGCCCATCGCCATTGGGCGAAAAAGCATTGGGAACATATACGCAACTAGATATACAGGGTATTGTATCATTCGAATTTTGCGAATTGTTTGTGTCATCAGGAATTACACAAGGTTGCCAATGAGCTACATAAGACATATCGTTACCGTATACAAGTGTATCTTTTGCAAAAATGGTGGTATCATCAATATCACCGCCTATGTATACATATTGCCCCGAAGGATCAACTGCCACTGCATCACCATCATCCTCCAGCCCCTCGCTAAATATACTACCGCATGCTATCTTTCCGGCTGCATCAAATGCCAGCAGTACACTAACGGATCTATTACCGGGTGTAGTAACAGATAATGTATCCATATTACGGAAACCTACTTTATTAAGCCCACCGGGACCTTCATAATCTGACATTACCAGGTAGCCACCACCACGTTTTAAAGTATCACAGGCGACAGAAAATCCTATACATCCACTGCCACCATTCTCGGCCCAAATAACATTTCCATTAGGATCATACTTAGCCAAAAAAGTACTGCCTGCACTTGAATTTAAACTGATGGAACCAAATGTCATGTTATTCAAAAAGCCGCCAGTAACATAAATATTACCGGCTCCATCTACAGAAACAGAAGTACCAAAATCGGGTGCCATACCACCATAAGGTCCGCCATCACCCTTCTGAATCCATGCGATATTACCACTGGCATCAAACTTAGCTACATACGCACTGCCATATGGCGCCACAGTAGTTACCGAAACTGAACCAAAGGATAGAGTATCAGTAAAAGTACCTGATATATATATGTTGCCGGATGCATCTACTGCATCAGAATTTACACCACCTAATGTGCCTGAGTTATTGTGAATGGCCCATAGCACATTACCGTTTTTATCGTACTTAACCAAAAATATACTGCCTACGCTGCTAACCATCTTGTAGTTACCAAAGGTGAGAGTATCGGAAAAATTACCCGCTAAATATGCATTCTCCGAAGCATCGGTACACACGGCAACACCCGATCCGGTGCCATTACTATTTGCTTGAACTGCTTTTTTTGCCCATAATGCATTACCATTTTTATCATACTTGGCAATAAATACGTCACCGTTAAAACTGCCATTCCATTGCTCAAACAACTTAACAGAGCCGAAATAAAGCGTATCAATAAAATAACCGGTTACATAAGCATCGCCTGCTGCATCTACCGCAACTGAATTACCAACTCCAGAGCTTGCCGCGTCAACCTCTATTCCACATTGGGCCCATAATACTTTACCATTTTTATTATACTTTACTAAAAACATATCTGCCTCGGGAACATTTAAAAAATAGGTACCGAAAAACACATAACCAAAACCCAGGAAGCCTGTAAAATAAGTATTGCCTTGTCCGTCAGCAGCAATGTAGTGGTCTCCACCAAAATCATCACCTGAAGTACCGGGTCCGGGTGTAGGTTGCGCACCCCATAAAAATGTTTGGGCACGGAGAGATGAAAATGAAAAGCTAAAAAGTAATAGAAGTAAAAATACTTTCTTCATAAAATAAGTAAACAAAACAAACATCACGTTATTGTGATATCTCTTTGTTCATAAATACGTAGCAATATAAGTAAAGGTTGGGTATGCAGGGTAACCTTTTTAATGAATGCTTATGAAGCTACCGAAACTGCAAATAATGGAAGACCTGATAATACACCTATCTATGTTAAAAAACTATACTGGCTTTGAGTATTACACCGATTTTAGGTTCGGTTATCTTTCAAGACATAAAAAGCAGGAGTAAAATACCCCTGCTCGTTAAAAGGAATGATGCAGCAACTAATTACGCGTCGTGGTGTGCAGAATGCTTTTTAGCTGATTCATGAGCATGATGTTCAGCTTGCTCATGATGACCATGTGCTATGTGCGCATGATGAGCTGCTTTTTCATGTTCGCCGGCTTGGTGATGTTCGTGGGCCTTTTTGTGATGATGAGCTGCTCTTTCATGATGATGAGCTGCTTCTTTGTGATGATCATGTTTAGTCATAATAATTTGTTTTAAATGTTTACACAAATATTGACAAAGCAAGTTATTTTATAAGTATGGTTTTAATTACCATTCTGTTATTGTATTCTTTAGCTACTAGTTGGCACCTTCGTGCAATACTAGCACTGCCTTAATTGATCTGTTCATTACCTGGTTCACCGTGCTTCTGTTAAATATTCTGTAAATAATATTATGATGATGCTTAACCAGGCAAAGTATATCTGTTTTGCTGCTAATGATATAATTCATAATACCTTCTGCAGTATTGTTTTCAGTAATATAGTTAAAATCAAGTTTTGTATTTATTTGTTTTCGCAAACCTTCTTCTCCTTCCTTATTGGTTTTCCATTGTGGGTCTTCTATAATATTCAATACATCTAACTTCTCAGATCTAGATGCTTCTAATATTCTGTTAAGCCCGTTAAAATCGCTACTCGATAATTTAGCGGCAAAATCTGTAGCAAGTGTAATAACCGGATGCATAGAAAACTTGCTCTCCATCGGAATTATTAATGTGGGAGTAGTACTCTTTTCAACCATAGTATTGGCATTGCTACCAAATAAGCCTGCAATACCTGTAGATCCCATTGTACCCATAACCAGCAGATCAACCGGATTAGTACTTATATATTTAGTAATTACATTGCTTACAGATCCTACCTCGCAAACGGTACTTACATTCACACCATTAAAATCAGCAGTTTCTGTAAACTTAGCTGCCCATGCTTTTAGCGCTTCTCTTTTATTATTGTAATAATCTTCTATATAAATTGCATTATAGGTGTTGTTATCTATTCCCTCGGTTGACCCAATGGCATGAATAGCGCAAACTTCCACTTGCAAAACCTTAGCTAAATTCATAGCATACTCCATTGCATTCCGTGCGCAATTTGAGAAATCGGTTGCCACTAATATTTTTTTCATTTTTTATTTTTTTATAGAATTCATTATTCTTAACAGGATATAAATATATGTACAAAGCACGAGTATTTTATACAAACAAATGGAACAACAAAAAGAGAAGGTAAGCCACGCCAATACATACAGGCAATGTTAATATCCATGCCATAGCTATACTTTTAAGAGTCCCGCCTTGTAAGTTTTTGGTACCACCGGTAGCCACCATTGAACCTGCAATACCACTTGACAATACGTGAGTGGTACTAACAGGCAAACCAAACCAGGAACTTAATCCGATAGTACTTGCGGCCACAATTTCGGCCGTAGCTCCTTGTGCATAGCTCAAATGTGTTTTACCTATTTTTTCGCCCAGTGTTACTACTATCCTTTTCCAGCCTATCATAGTTCCCAACCCTAAAGAAAGAGAAATAGTAACGATAACCCACAGAGGAGAAAAGTCAGTAATTTTTGTCAGGTCACCCGAAACAGCTTTTAAGGTTGGTATATCTTTATCTGCAGATTGTACGTTCGTCAAGTTACTAGCTAACATATACTTTACTCCCTTATTTATAGCCTGAATTTGCTTTCTGAATTGAAATACACCTTTACCACTTACCGTAGTTTTATTTGCCAGGTCTGTTTGGGTTTTAAGAATAACAGAATCTAATTCTTTTAATTTTTTATCGCTCGGTTGAGCTACCATAGCTCTTTCTACTACTTGTTGTACCGATGTAACATACGATACTATCTTATCTTGCGGAATTCTTTTGTCTACTGCAAAGGTGGCAGGTAAAAAAGCGATGAGAATCAACATTAATAAACCAACACCCTTTTGACCATCATTGCTTCCGTGGAAAAAACTAACCAAGGTACAGGTTATTATCAGTAATATTCTTATAACTAAAGATGGTTTATCACCTTCTCCTGTTGGTATATGAAATAATTTTTCTGATTTTACAAACCTCTTAAGAAACAACAAGAGTAAAACTGCGGCGCCAAATCCGAAAAGGGGCGACATGATAAGAGATAAGCCAATTTCTTTAGCTTTATCCCAGTTAACGCTACCGGCATAAAAATGAGTAAATGCTAAACTACCACCTATCATTGCACCAATTAATGTATGAGAACTGGAACAAGGTATACCCAGGTACCAGGTACTTAAATTCCATATAATAGAAGTTAACAAAACAGCAAGCACCAGGGAGGCACCTACTTGTACCGGAAGGACCATAATTTCATTTAAGGGGATCAATTTTAATATACCCATGGCCACAGCTATACCGCCCACATTAACACCCATAAAATTCCAAAAGCCAGACCATGGCACTGCAAGTTGCGGTTTTAATGCCCTGGTGTATATAACGGTTGCTACTGCATTTGCCGTATCGTGAAAACCGTTTACAAATTCAAAACATACAACTGCTAAAAGACACAGAAAAAAGATAAATAAAATAGAACCAGTTAGATCAACATCACCTAGTAAAGGAAGCGAGATCATGTTTAAGATAGCATGCATAATAATAAGGTTATTAAATTAATATGCAGCAAATCAAACAGAATAAATTTACATATCCTCAAAACTATTTATTACCAAATTGTTATCTTTAAATTACATCGACAATTAATAAGCCAAGTTGGGCCATAGAATCTTAAAACCAATAAATTCGAATAAGGAAAGTGTATGCAATACTTGTGAATCTTTATTGGGCTTACCCCAAGAAATCGAACTCAATAAAGCGATACTTTATGTGCCATAGATTCCTAAATGGCTTGCGTATTATTAACTTTAATATAGATCATCTGATCTATATTAAAGTATTAAATCAATAAAATATAAATAAAATATTGATAATCAATATTTTACAATAGTTAATTAAACAAAAAAATTAAGGAGCTGTTTTAGTTACTTTCCGAACCCATAATTGAGCCCGAGAGACATATTCATCATGTCCAGATTGGCGGTAGAACCAAACGTATCATACCTATAGTTAACCCCCAATGAATAGTCCTTGTATTGCACCGTATTATAGTGTGCCGAAGCCAGCACAAAATTTACCCCTACAGACGCAGAAAGAGACCTATTTATAGGATAAGAAGCACTAATGCCACCACCTACAGCAAAGCCTGTAGTGGCAGTATATATATAAGTATTAGTGTACTCAGGATTAGAAGAGGAAGCATGAACATCCACTTCGGTATTAGGCAAGGTAACGAAATCGATACCTAAAAGGACTCTCAGGTCAACCGATAGCCTGCCAAATGAATGAATGTATGAACCCCCAATTAAAGGTGTCACCTGGGTAAAGCTGCTATAGCTAAGCGATGTTACTGTAGAGCCAACATCCTGCGTATTAAAATTAAGGTATTTATTGATGTCAAACGCATTGGAATAATAGCCTAAATTTAAAATTATACCAAATTGATAATGAGATATTTGTAATCGTCCATTTAAATTAATAGTATAACCAGTTTTAGGATAGTCGATCCAGGCCCCATTGGAATGCGAATGGAACAGCCTTTCGGGTGCTAAACTAACACCGCCTCCTATACCTATATAAGTCTCTTTTATGCCTCTAAGCGAGTCACTCGAAACATAGTTTTGCCCTATCCCTTTTAAGGGGTCTATTAAAACAAATTGAAGTAAAAGCAAGAAGACACAAATAAGCTTTTTCATCTTTATAAATTGCGATAAAGATATGAAGCTTTATGACTTACAAATGAAAATTATACCGGTATAATTTTACAATTATTTGCCCTGGGCAGTTACTATTTTCTCCCACCCTCTTGTGCCTGCACTAACACCTAAAATTACAAGCATGGCACTCCACACTTCGGACGGAATACTAAAAGATCGTAAAGAAGGGAAATATGGCAATATGATATAGTTGTTTGCTATAACTGCCACAAAACAAATACCTACCAGAGGTCTCCAACTCCATTGTAACCAGTGCTCGCTTTTCGATTCATCCTGCATGGTATCATTTACAGCTTTGATCACATCATTGTCTTTGTCTCGCATCTGTAGCTCGTAGTTATACAATGCTTCTTGCGCCTTTTGTTTTTCTTCGGGTGTTTTAACTAGTCCTGTGTCTTCCAGCACACCCATAACACCGCCGGTAAAACCTTTATCTCCGAATATGGCTTTGCTTATAGCCGAAACAGGATTTAATGCATTTAATATTCCCATAGTATTTTTAATTAAAAATTAAGAATACAAATTTAATCATTTTATTAATATATTACACATTTTATTACATATGCTACATAAAACAACTTGTTAATCAGAATTATCTATCTTTACTTTCATATGAAAAAGAAATTCTCTTATACTGTAATTGCTGCCCTCTTTATTTCTCACGCATCTTTTTCTCAGGCACCTGCCGATACTACAGTACATGCAAAACCAACAGTTATTGTAAATCCTCTCCTGGTCAAAAAACACTCCGCACACAAATCAAGCATGGGCACTGCTCAGTACTTTACCCTGGGCGAAGAACATATAAAATATGCTGTATTCAATACCGATACTACCAATATAAGCGATAAGCAACCACCGTTTGTAACCAATGTGGCAGAATATGTGTGGGACACTATTAACTCAGGTTATATATATGTTATAAAGGAACAGCGACTTTTTTGCAATGGGGTTAAACCGGAAGTATTAGCCGGAGACCTTAGAAATATGCTCAAAATATTACCCCAGAACGGTTTTAGACATTTAGATAAGCAAGGTGGAGAATTTAGGGTGAGCATAGAAGAAGCCTTATATGACGGAGGAGCCGATTCTGTTTTTGTAGCTCTGGACATTGACGGCTTTATTGGCGGTGACGCTGATTTTGAAGAACACGGTGTGGTGGGTATGCGCTATAAAGACCTTGAGAACTATAATGATAGCTTGTATAAAAAACCGGCCCACTACCCCATGAACAGGTTTAACAGAAATCTGCCACTCAGGTAATATCTGTAATTAGTATTATTTCCTCTAAACAATTTTAACTTTGTAGCTGCGTTTATGTTAAAGCTATTTATGGAAATGATAAAAGCCAATAAAAGGTGCTTACCCCTGCTCAGTTTAATTTTTTTTGCCTGCATTATCTTGCCACATGCTGCCAAAAGCCAGGCCACTACCCAACCCGATTCTGTACCTATTGCAGCAGTAAAGTTGGTAATACAGGGCTTATGGGCCGGTCCTGATGAAAGCTATTACCTTTTATTTAGGGGCGACTCAGTAAAAGAATGGGAAACCGACGGAGCCGACTCGGTAAAAAAACCTTATTGTCGTTATATATTAAACAAAGATCCCTGCGACACTGTATCGGCTAAAGTACAAGGCACCACAGGTGTAGCTTTACATATTATATGTTACTCTAACGATTATGATGAGGTTAAATGCTACTTCATTCAATCTATAACTACTGCCGAAATGCGCTTAGGAGTTAACGGGGAAGTAGATGAGTCGGGCATTGTACATAAGGTTAGAAAAATTGAATAGTTGAAATTAATTTACCAAAGTACATCCTGAAATGATATCCGGAAATTACTCCCTTTCGCTACCTAAACATACAGATGCTCCATTATTACTTGATTTGTTGACACGCAACAAATTAAGGCTTGTAGATTATTTTCCTACTACTTTAGAAAGCATAAAAGATATAGTATCGGCGAGAACTTTTATAAAAAAAAAGATTTCACAGGCTAAAAAAAAGGAAAACTTCTCTTTTATCATTACTGATGGAAAGAAGGAAATAGTGGGAATGATATTTATAAAAAATATGGATTGGAGAATACCCAAAGCTGAATTAGCTTACTTTATTGATAAAGACCATGAAGGCAAGGGCATAGCTACTGAAGCAATGAGCACTATTGTAAACTATTGTTTTTCTGATCTGAAAATGAATAAACTTTTTCTCAGGGTTGCACCGGCTAATAAAGGAAGTCAGCGTGTAGCTGAGAAAAATAAGTTTAAACGCGAAGGAACCATGCGGAAGGATTTCAGAACAACAAATGGAAAACTCATCGACCTATATTACTATGGTCTTGTAAGAGGTAAATAACAACTTCAAGATTTTCTTTTTTACATCGTTACAAACAAAGCAACTGCCGCAACTGCCATCAGTATCATGGTTATCCAGCCCAGGATATTGGAATGTAGTTTATTCGTGAATTCACCCATTATTTTTTTGTTATTACAAATATGCAGGATAAGTGCAATTAGCACGGGTGCAGTTACTCCGTATACAATAGCGGTAAAGATGAGAGCTTTTATAGGGTTAATACCAAACAGGTTAATAACAAATCCTACAATAATTGAAATAGATAACACCATGTAGAACCCTTTTGCTTCGTGCCATTTTTTATTCAAGCCCTCTTTCCATTCAAAAGTTTCGGCTAGCATATACGATACGGACCCTGCAAGCACAGGAATAGCCAATAATCCAGTTCCGATAACACCTATGGCAAAAAGAAGATAGGCAGAATTTCCTGCCAATGGCTTAAGTGCCGAAGCTGCATCTTGCACGGTATTTATATTCGTTATTCCACCCGCGAATAAAACCGAACCAGCAGCCAGAATAATAAAATACATAACCAAATTAGAAAAGAACATTCCGAAATTAACATCGAACCGCATGGCCTTAATATTAGCCTTATCTACCATAACTGTCTTTATTATTGTGCCCTGTTCCTCATTCTCCATAGATGCCTGCCAAAAAAAAAGATAAGGTGAAATAGTTGTACCCAGTATGGCAACTAAAATGGCAATGTAATCCTTGTTCCATTTAACATGAGGCAGGAGTGTTGCTTTTAGGATAGCTACCCCATCTTGCTTAACCAGGAAGGGAACAATGATGTAGAGCACCAGAATAACACAAAGCCACTTGAGTACACTTGCTATCTTACGATACGGAAAATAAATAAGGCAAATAATAAGAAGTCCAACAAAAACAGATGAAAAAATAATAGCGTGAATGGAAGGACAAAGCATATTTGCCACAGCGCCCATTGCTGCAATATCAGCGCCAATGTTAAGTACAATGGCAGGCACTGAAAAAAGGAGCATGAGGTATAACAAAGGTTTTGAATAGTGGGTTTTTAACGTTGTTATTAGCCCGCTAGAGGTAACTATTCCTATCCGTGCACACATACCTTGTATGGCTGCCATTAAAGGAAAAGTAATAATAGCTGTCCATAATGTGGCAAGGCCAAACGCGGCTCCAGCTTGCGAATAAGTTGCTATCCCTGATGGGTCATCATCACTTGCTCCAGTAATAAGTCCGGGACCTAATAACTTCCACCATTGCTTTTTCTTTTTGCCAATACTTGTCTTCATCTGCTTTTAAACTACCTATACTACAAAGAAATTTCGAGGTAGACAGTTTTATAAGAGCGATGAAAATAAACGTGACGTTCTTTTCCTGGTAAAAAAATACCCCCAGATCTCTCTGAGGGTACAACAGGAAGCTAATAGGGAGTGAGCCCCGGTTTTAGATTGGTTTACTAACCATTATTATGGACAAGCAACCGAACCAAAAGAAGTTGTTGGCATAACACCACTTGGTGGGTATGCCCTTGCTCGCATGTACTGAAAAGTAGGTGAACCGGTATTCGATAAGATGATTATATTGGAGTTAGCAGCATCTGCATTCGCCCCTCCTATTATTGCCGTACCATAATTAGATTGCATTAGTTGATTTGCGCCATTATTTATCATGGATACAAGATTGTATGTGCCGGAAGCAAAACCTGTAGCTACCGTACCATCATTAGCACCTACTGCACCGGCAGCCATGCTTACTATGCTTGCCCCCGGGATAGCTACATAGCCACCTTGCATAACTACTGCTCCGGTATATTGCCCAATTCCTGCCCCTCCACCCGATCCTGTGTATTCCTGGTATGCTTCTATTACAGCGGTAGAACCATTATAACCACCTGTATTTGTATTTTGATAACCCCACCAACCGGTACCTCCTGAAAGTGTTACACCATTATTTACTGTTGCTGTTCCAGCAGTACCAAAAGAAGTCCAATTGGCATTTAGAGATGCTCCATTGAAATTATCATAGAATCCGAAAATACTCGAAGCATTATCGTATTGTGCATAGTTAGCAGATAGCTGAGGTGCTTCTCCTGTTGGCCCACCCGCATTCATTATATTGGATGTCATAAAATTCATGTAAATAGTCAATGTTCCTCCACTTGCTGCTATAGTATTAGAAGCCAGGTTAACCCAATATACTGTGCTTGTAGAAGTACTGGATGCACCGCTCTCTATCCATGCCTGTAAAGGGGTACCTGTAGCACCTGCCCCTGTAGTAAACTCAACATTTTGCAGCCCACTGCTTTCATAGGAGCTGTATGTCGAGCTGTTCACGGTTACCATTTGCGGGAAGTTAGAAGGTGTTGCAGATGATTGATTGTTAGTGATTGTTATGGGTACACTTAACAATTCTCCCACAGCTAAAGTGCTTATAGTACTCGTTCCGCAATTATTAGTTGCCGTTACCCCGATGTTACCAGCGCTGCTTCCAAATGTAACACCAATGGAATTAGTTCCCTGCCCCGAGGTTATGGTAGCACCACTCGGAACGCTCCACGTATAGTACGTAGCACCCGGTATAGCAGCAACTGTGTAAGTTGCAGTTGTTGCAGGGCAAAATGTAGCAGGTCCGCTAGGGGTTGCTGCTGCTGCCGGAGGGCCACTACAAACACAATATATGGGCTGCCATGCATTCGTATAAAGCTCAAGGCAATTGTTAGTGCTATTATACACTATCAGTCCTGCTGCAGGTGTCGAAATAGCATTCATCTGTGCGGTGGTCATACGCGGCGGAAGAAACCCTTGTGTAGTAGACGTAACATCTAATGCAGCTGCTGCATTAGGTGCGCTTGTTCCAACACCTACTTGTCCCGAAACAATTACGCTGTTGGATGGTGCCGCAATTGTACCGGCATAGGTGCCTACAGCAACAGAACCGGAGACATCTAATGGATTTAAAGCTACTGTGGCAGTATTGGACGGTGCTGTAAGATTTAGACCAACATAACCATTCGACTCAGCTATAGTAATTCCTGGAAAGTTGGTTCCATTACCATCTTTAGCGCTGCCAAAGGCCGTTCCAGTTATAGCTGATATAGGTGATATCCTGAAATTGGAGTAATTATTTGTTCCCAGGTAAAAAGCGGTAGAGGTTGCTCTTACTACCAGAGCAGCATCAGGAGGATTATTAGAAGTTGAGCCTTTAATATATAGAACAGGCATGGTTCCACCTACATTCTCTATCTGTTCTGCAACTTGCACAGCACCGAAATCACTGGGTGGGTTACCATTTTCAATCACATGCAATGTTGCTGAAGGTGCACTTGTACCTATTCCCACATTACCCGAAACTATTAAACCATTTGCTGGCGCAGTATTTACTGTAGCATAAGTACCAATGGCGGCAGAGCCGGATACATCTAATGGGTTTAAGGCTACTATAGGCGTATTAGAGGCGGCCTTAAGATTTAAACCTACATAACCTGTTGCTTCGGCTATGGTAATTCCCTGAAAGTTAGTACCGTTACCATCTTTAGCACTGGTAAAGGATGCTGCAGTTATAGCCGGTATTGGAGATAACCTGAAATTCGAATAATTATTTGTTCCTGCATAAAAAGCGGTTGAGGTTGCTCTTATTACCAAAGCGGCATCAGGAGGATTATTAGAGCTTGAGCCCTTGATGTATAGAACAGGCATGGTTCCACCCGGATTTTCTATCTGCTCTGCAATGGGTACAGTACCAAAATCACTGGCCGCCGCGGGGTTACCATTTTCTACCACATGCAAAGTTGCCGCAGGTGCATTTGTGCCTATACCCACAAGCGTATTTGCACCTGCTCCGTTGATACCGCTAATGCCACCCAATATAAGAGAGTTACTTTGGCTTACTGTTGCATATGAGCCGATAGCAGTTGAGTTGGTGTACTGAGTAGATGTACCTGGGCCTGCATTATATCCAATATATGTATTATTACTTCCGGTTGTATTTGCATTCGCTATAACGCTTGTATAACCTGCCTGATAACCATATGCTGTATTATTAGTTCCACTAGAATTACTAAATAATGTATTAGCGCCCACACCGGTATTATTGGAAGCATTATTATTATTTAATGCCTGTGACCCCACAGCTACACTTAAGTTACCAGTTATGTTTGTAATCATCGCTGCTGTTCCAACCGCAGTGTTATTAGCACCACCATTGTTAGCTGTTAAGGCAAACGCACCAAGAGCTGTATTAGAATTACCACCTGCCGTATTGGCTATTAAAGCCTGGGCACCTACTGCCACTTCATTTTGGCCAGTAGTATTATTTTGCAATGCTTGCGAGCCTACTGCCACACAATTATTACCGGTGAACGATTTTAAAGCCTGGTAGCCGAATGCTGCATTACTACCCGTGTTAGCTGTTTTTAATGCCTGGTAACCGAATGCTGCATTTTGAGTTGCAGTAGTACTATTAGAAAGGGCCTGGTAGCCGAGCGCCGAGTTGCCCGTACCTGATGTGTTAGCTGCCAATGCACTATCTCCCACCGCCACATTCTGGTTTGCATTATTATTGAACAAGCAGAAATAACCTACAGCTACGTTAGAAGAGTGTATCGTATTATCATTCAACGCATCCCAACCAACAGCGGTATTATCTAATCCAGTGGTATTACCAATCAGGGCATTTGTTCCCATCGCTGTATTGTAACTACCCGAAGTATTGCCTTGTAATGCCTGAACACCGAATGCAGCATTCTGGCTTGCTGCGGCATTATTACCACTTATTACTGTATTACTTTGCAACGCTCTCCAGCCAAATGAGGTATTATAATTCGATCCGTTAGCCGTTGTACCGTCTTCTATACGACCAGCTGTTAAGCCATTCATAGCGAACATCACTCCATTATCATCTCCGCTTTTAGTACCTATATAATTACCTATTGGAGAAGTTGAATTATAGGTATAACTAGTACCTCCGTTTCCGGTTAACAACCATGCGCTATCTTTTACGTACGATCCGCTTACTGTGGGTATTGTCCAGGTAGGTACTCCACCTGAAACACTAAGTATCTGTCCGTTGGTCCCAGAACTTAACCACGTGGGAGCGGCGCCTGCACCTGCAGACAAAAGTATATTTCCGGCTGCACCCGCAATACCATTTGGCATTAAAGCTTGTGAAAACTCTATATTACCTGCTACATCTAAAGGCTGTGTTGGCGATGATTTTCTGATACCCAAAAAGCCATTGGTGGCAGATAATCTCATATCCTCTGTATTCGCAGTTTTAAATACCAGGTCGTTAGCATCGGTGGTACCAATAAAATCGGTAACAGAATTTGTACCTGCATTACCAGTTAACAACCACGCACTATCTTTTACATAAGACGCGTTAGCAGGTATTATACCTGTGGTAAAAATATTCCACTGGCTGTTGCTGCCCCAATAATAATAACCGGCCCCATTGCCGCCTATGGTAGTGGTATTAGAATCATACACAATCATACCTATTGTAGCCGAACCAGTTAAAGGAGACCATACGGCTACATCTGTTAATGACACACTCGGAGCTAAAAAACCCATATTATGGGCAGGATTCCCTGTTTTTAAATCAAGTATAGCAGCTGCATTCGGCGTAGCACCTGTACTGTTTATACCTACGTTTTGTGCACTTAGCTTTAAAGAGGCAATCAGTAAAAATGAAAGGAGTATGTGTTTCATAGTGTGGTTTTTTGTTTTTTAATGCAGAAGCAACTAGTATTAAACATAAGTATCTACAAACCATGCTCAAATAGTACGCTTTTGCATTTAGAACAAAGATGTATTAGGATTGAACCAGAGGGAAATAAACTGGCCCTACAAAATACTAGACAAAACAAAAATGGAGCCTAGACGCACCTGATAATCAAATAGATGCTATGATAGCACTTAAGCTATCTTCTTTTGATAGGTTGAGTTTTTTACGCAAGCGGTAGCGCGTTTGCTCTATAGTATTAAAGGATACACCTATTATGGCAGCCATGTGCCTGGTATCCAACTCTAACTTAGTTAAACAAAGTAATCTTGTTTCGGCCTGGGTAAGATTAGGCAGTCTTTCCTTTAAACGGATAAAAAATCCTTTATGCACCTGTTCAAAAAGCTCCTTAAATTTATTCCAATCATCCTCTGTAAGAATGGTAGCATTATTTAAATATTCCAGTTGCTCAATTCTCTTTTCATCCATCTCCTCTTTAACCTGTATGTTTTTCATCAGCTCCAGGTCGGTCTTAAACTGGTCGAGCATATTGTTCTTTTCTACCAAATTCTTAACATACTCATCGAGCAATGTTTTATCATTGGCCAGCACTGCCTCCATACGTTGCCTCTCTGTCTCAAAAATTATCTTATCCTTTTTCCGTTTTACCTGCTGGCTGTGGATTAATTGAATTGCTATTAATATGGCAAGCACAGCAATAACAATGGAACTATAAGTAATTATATTCTTCCGCTTTATCTCTGCTGTTTTAATTATATCTGCTTTTTCATGTACTGACTTTATCGAGTCTTCCCTCTTCTCATACCTGTTGCTTATTTCCATTTGTGTAATCTGGGTTACGCTTTCCTGGTTAATAAGACTATCCCTATAAACAACATAGCTTCCGTAATTAACATATGCACCTTTATAATTCCCTAGAGCACTGTCAAGTAAAGCTAATGACCTGTATGCGTTCTCAGTGTATTTTTTGTCGCCCACCTTTTTTGAAAGGGCAAGTGATGAATCGAGAAAAATTCTTGCCCGTATGTAGTCTTTCAGTTTAGTATAAACTTCACCCATCTTTCCAAATAAATTGGCAACTGCATCTTTATCCTGAATTCTCTGCAACACATCAAGTGCTTTAAAATAATATACCTGTGCTTTAGTAAAATCTTTTTGTTCGGCATAAACATCTCCTATATTAATATAGTTATCTGAAATACCATCCCAATTGCGCCTATTGGTATCTATCTCTAAAGACTTGAATTGGTAGTATAGTGAATTCTTGTAATTCTTAAGTTTTGCATATACAACTCCAAGATTATCGTAGCAATTAGATACCAGGTACTGGCTATTAATTTGTTGCGCCACCTTCAACGCTTTAAAATCATATTCCAGTGCCTTTGAATAATTACCCTGCTCATAGTATACAATAGCTATATTACAGAAGTTGGTTGATATGCTTTTCCCATCTTCCTGCTGTTGCGATATTTTTAAAGCCTTAAGATCATATTCTAATGCCTTAGGATAATTACCCAGTTTAGAATACACATTGCCTAAGTTACCAATGGCTGCTGTAAGATATTTTATACTGTTTACTTGTTGTGATATACTAAGTGCTTTATAATAATATTCGAGCGAGCGGGAAAAATCGCCCAATTGAAAATAAAGATTACCAACGCCATTTAATCCCGAAGGAAGATTGGTTGTATATCCTATTTTTTCAGCTAAGGCCTGCGATCTTACATTGTATGCCAATGCACTATCATACTCCTCCAATTCCGACAATTTATCATATATGAATTTTAACACATCAGCCTTGTTGCTATCATCGGGCATAGTTTTCAAAATGCCTTTTAACGAATCGGCTTGATGCCTCAATAGAGTAGTATCCTTAGGCTGTTCATAGGAATGGGAATGCATACCTGTAAGGAATATAAGAAGCACGCAACATTTAAAATCAGGTTTAAGCATAGTCTGTTAAAGAAAACTAAAATAGTTATTTTCACTTGCTATTCTAACTGGTTATTGGATTAAGATCACATATATACCTAGTTTCCACCTAGTTGTAAACATCACAATATTTATTAATTTATTTAGTGAATTCAATAATTAATACGCTGATGGATACGATCTGCTTTAACTTACTATATACACTAAAGTGATTCTTTAATCTTCGCTCATAATTCTTCCTTTCATTATATTTGTTCTAACTCATTGATACCATAATCATTAAAAACAAGCAAATGAAAAATCTCGATCTGTTAACTAAGCGTATTTTACTTGTAACCCTAGGTGCTGGACTCAGTGTTTCTATGATACTTTGCAGCGCCAGCCTATTTGTATACTCAATGAAAAGTGCTAGTGCGGCACCTGCAGCTATTAACACCTCATTACGAACAACTATGCCACAAGGTACCGAAGAATATCCTTTTGGTATTGCAAATGGCTATGCTTATTACCTGGAATACTATAATAACCAATGGGGCTGGAACAAACACGCATTAAGCGATTTTAAATAAGCACTTATCCCCTATTTATAAAGGCTGCCTTGTGGTGGCCTTTTTTATTACACCACATTGCTTAGTGCCGCACTATTTTGTACTTTTGACACATCTTATTCTCCTACATATACTATGTTGAACAAAAACAGATCGTGGATATGGCTTTTGCTTATAGTTGCAGCATTTGCAGTGTGGAAGCTCATTATCAAGCCAAGAATGGATTCCCGAAACGGGAACAAGTAAAGAATTCTGTTACTTTACGTATTCGTATAACAGCTCGAAGTTATTGACCGGAGTTACGTCTACCTCTTCAGCATAGCGTGTATCCTCTCCAAAAAATATAATGGTTTTTGTATCTCCTTGCTCGGTGGAGTGCTCTATTACTCTTTTACCATCGGCGCCATACATAAACTTTTCTGCCATGTATGCTTTGTCCATGCACGACCCATAGGTATCTTCCTCTAAAAGATTACCTGCTTTATTATACCTTAATGTTTCTTTAGAATTATCTGCTGTCTCGCCTCCACCCATTTTTGCAGTTTCAAGTATCCTGCCTTTAGCGTCGTATTTATGGCTGGTTAACTGAATAGAGGTAGCAGAATACAGGTAACCGAATTTGGTAGTTACAGCAGAATCAGTAAGTATTTGTTTATTATTAAATAAATAATAGTGGATGGTTTTAGTGGTGATCGGCCTTCCCTCATTTTCTTCAACTGCCACCTTGCTGATCTCCAGGCTATCTTTATTAAATGTTGTAACTGTTTTGGTATTATTAGGACACGAAACCCCATTCTCGTTTGAAATTTCCTGTTCAGTTTCAATATAGCCACCATCCTTTTGATAATCGGTACTTATCATATGTGCCAGTCTTCCATTAAGATATTGATCTGCTTCGGTTATTCTGTTAAGGCTGTTATACGTAGACTTTAACAAAATGGTATCACCGCCTGAAATACGATATGATTCTGTTTCATTGCCAGCGGCATTTATTCTTTCGTAACCCGATGAAAGAGTTTTACCTACATGTGTTTTTTGCTCAATTACAGTATTCATACCATCCTTCCAATACTTCATTGTGCTGGTATCATCACCATCAATATAAACGGACGATTTAATATTGTTCGAATCATCATAAGTAAACTTCGAAAGAATAGTTTTATACTCTTTCATGTTGGTCTCGCTCATCTCATCATTCCGCTTTACAACAGAATCTAAAAGCAAATTACCTTTACTATCCCAGTTAATAACCTCATCAGATACAAGCTGCAACCATTCCATACTATTAACAACACTGTATTCTGTTTCTCTTATCTTATTGCCTTTGGCATCATATATATCACGCACACTATCCACTATCCTTGCACTGCTGTCAATGCGTATGGCGAGTTCCTTTTTACCTTTCTTATCAAATGTTACGGTAGTTTTACTTGCCAGTTTTTTATTAATAAAAGTGCTGTCGGTGGCAGTATACAGCTTAAGCACTACTGCCTTAAATCTTATTTTACTATGGCCGGTAGTATCATAAAACAATGATGTACAGTCGTTACCAAAGTACACCCCCGGATTACTGGCATATGGTTTATAGTCGCTGTATAATGGATTATTATGCTGTGCATTACCGGTAATACAAGCAAAAAACATCAAAGCAAAGATTGCCGGTGAAACTATCCGCCTTAAACATAACATGATACCCATACGTGTTTAGCTATACAGCAAAGGTAAGCAATAGAGCCATTCACACAGCTAATATTATACTGCTGACTAAGTATCAATCCAATTTTTGTTTGTATAGGTAGGTAGTCCCAACATCGGAATAAGAAAAATAAGCATACCCACCCCAAATACATATCTTATCTACAGAAGAATATTTAAGCTCAATTGTATATGATATTTTACCTGTAGCAAGGTTTATCTTACACAGGTATGTGTGTGCCCATTTAACATATTTAAAATAACACTCGTGGCTTTGTCCATCCATAATTATATCCTTTTTACGATAATTAATAGAATGGATATAAATGCCAAAAGGCACCTCTCTTACAAAATAATTATCAGGGCTATGAACGCTCATTGTATTATTATCAAAATTAAAAATGTACACGCTATCATTCGCTATACGAAGTAATGTAAATGGTTTGGAACTAATCATAGAAAGTCTTTCTTGTTCATTTTCTACTGCAAGCGGATTTGGGCCTCTATCGTTTATGATTTCACTTGCTTCATTCATAGCATCCTCTACCTCCTCATAACTAGCTCCCTTGGGCTCAAAAATTTTAAACAAAAGTTCTTTAAGGGTAGCCCGGTTTGGTATATACCCAATTGCTTCTACTAAAGTATCCTGCCTGTTATATATTCCTGCTCTGCCTCTTTCACCCGATTCCGGTGGCATCATCCCTTCCAGGGCCAACAATAGTTCTTTCGTTTCGCGGTTAGATCTCTCAAACCTGGAATCTTTGTATTGGTAAAAAACCTTTTTTATACTATCGTGTTTATTAAAGTATGAATAATTAACCCGGGTATCCACCATGTCATAATCTACGTAGTAATAATAGGGATATCTGTATCCAATCAACTTATTCGAAAATTTATTATAGGTGTCTATTGATATTGCATTCGTACTGATAGCATTGTTTTTTAACTTATATAAAATAACGGAGTCATTATGCATACTATACAGAAAGCCATGTGGCGTGTGATTTATACTATCTTTATAAACACGGTATGCCAAGGTTATTTGTGTTATGGGCTTACCCATCGAATCAGTTACCTCTATAGTACTCTTCTTTTTTAAGGAATAAATCAACCAAAGCTTGCCGTCGCGTATTTCAAAGTCTTTTAGATTAGGTGCATCTGTAACAAGTTCTTCATCATGATTAGCTGTAACGGTAACCATTTGCAGTTGTGATATATCAGGCTCAAGCACAAAATCGATTTGAATTGTATCTGCAGCTGAACTTTGCAAATCCTTTTGCTGGTTAAGATAACCCAGTGCAAAAACACTTAGGTTAGTAGGCAAAACAGTTTTTAGGATATATTCACCCCGGGCATCTGCATTTATACCCACTCCGGTAACTGTATTTTGTACTGCAGCATATTCAATCCCTTTACCGGCTCTATTTGTTATTCTTCCTCGTATAGTAAACTTTTTAGTTTGAGAATGTGCAACAATACTGATAAATAAAACAAAGCACATGGTGACCCATTTTACAAATACAGTATTAACATAACAACGAAAAACACTGCACCTTGAAATATTGGAAGGCATAGCAATACCACTTGCGCTGTATGACGGATATAAATTATACATTAAAGTAGTTTGTAACTATTGTGATAGATAGTGAATTTCAAATATAACTATTTGAAGTAAAGCAATACCAGCTTTTCACCAATTCATAAATTGACTTTTATCAAAACTCTCTATCCTCAATACTTTTACCCCTATTTGAGTTCACATCATCATAAGCCATCTATATCGATTCTTTTTATCGGCTTACCTATTATTTAATGCATCCATGCTTTGACACTATACCTTTGCCTGAACTGCGTGGAGTTTGTTGTATAAAGATTGAGGTATATAATAATGTAAATCCCACGCAAAATGAAACGCACAACTACCTACTACCTGATCCTCTCCCTTCTCTTTTCTTCTGTACTAAAAAGAGAAAATAACCTGAATGGCCAAAACATTATAACCATAGCCGGTAACGGTGGTGTAGGATATTCCGGAGACGGAGGACCTGCTACGGCGGCCACATTCTACTATCCGCGAGGTGCAGCCATAGATAAAGCGGGCAACCTGTATATAGCTGATGGCAGCAATAATGTTATCCGTATGATAAACCTGGGAGACACCATTAGCACCTTTGCAGGTAATGGTACTGCAGGCTACTCCGGTGATGGTGGCCTTGCCACTAATGCCTCATTCAACTATCCCTATGCTCTTGCCACGGACGCATCAGGCAATGTTTACATCTGCGATGTAAACAATAGCAGCGTAAGAAAAATAGATCGGGGAGATACTATTACAACTATTGCAGGTAATGGAACAACTGGTTATTCAGGCGATAGCGGATTTGCTACCGCTGCCGAACTAAATGCGGTACATGGTGTTGCTGTTGATCGTAAGGGGAATATTTATTTAGCTGACTATGGTAATAATCGCATACGTAAAATAAACGACACGGGTATGATAAGTACTATTGCAGGTAATGGCACAGCAGGTTTTTCCGGTGATAGTGGCATGGCTACTGCTGCCGAGATAAGCTCCCCCATTGGTATAGCTGTAGATAGCTTAGGCAATATTTACATAGCCGATTATGGTAATGAAAGAATACGTAAGATAAACGACACAGGTATGATAAGCACTATTGCCGGTAATGGTAATACGGGTTACACAGGTGATGGTGGCCCTGCTACCTCTGCTGAAATGTTTGGCCCTATAACTTTTGCACTGGATGATTCAGGGAATATTTACTTCTCAGACGTAGAGAATAATGCTGTGCGAAAGATAGACCGCACAGGCATCATAAGCACCATTGCCGGAAATGGCTCAGCAGGCTTTTCCGGTGATGGTGGCCTTGCCACCGCTGCACAGTTATATTGGCCCGAAGGTTTAGCAAAAGACAGCAAAGGAAATATTTACATATCTGAAGTACTGAATTGCCGTTCCCGCGAAATACCTATACCATTAACTGCTACTACAGATTCGGTAATAAACATATGCAAAGCAGGAAACCTGGGTAGTATTAAAGTCACACCCGAGGGCGGTAGGTCTCCGTATACTTACTCCTGGAGCAATGGCCAAACAAGTGCTTCTGCAACAGGATTAACCAGCGGCAGCTATACTGTTACAATAAAGGATATGGCTAACTACATGGCGCAAGACACTGCAAGTATTATAGAACCGCCTGTATTAACCGTATCACCCTTAGCAACACCTACGACAGTATGTTCCGGTACCCCTGCAATTCTGGCTATAAATGCAGCAGGAGGCACAAATGTATATACATACTCCTGGTCTACCGGGGCAACAACCAGCACACTAAGCGTTTCTCCGGATAGCGGAACGACTTATTCGTTTATTGTAATGGATAAGAGTGGCTGTACCTACGATTCATCGGTTAGGGTTAATACACTTCCTACTCCAACTGTTTCATTGAGTATTACTAAGGATACCATGTGCATTAACTTCATGTCTGATGCACTTATGGGCACACCCCTGGGAGGCACTTTTAGCGGCGCAGGAGTCGTGGGCAGTAACTTTGACGCTAATATCGCCGGCGTTGGCACACATGCTATAACTTACACCTACACAGCCGTAAACGGTTGCAGCAACAGCAGTACCGTAAATGCGCTGGTAAATGCTTGTACAGGCATCGATCCATTAAATGCGGCAGAGAATGGAGTTGAGGTTTACCCTAATCCGTTTAATCAAAGTATCGATATAACCATCGATGCATCAGATCCTGTAACAATTGATCTGTATACTATGATAGGCCAAAACATCAGCTACGGACTTATGAAACAAGGATCTCATATTATCAATACAGGAAGTCTTCCATCCGGAATTTATATGATGCAGGTAAAAACAAACAACGGAGTATTCTACAAGAAACTTACTAAAGTGAATCAATAAAAACCTTACCGCCCCTCTCATAGGTAAGGAAAAGAGCCATTAGCTTTATCAGCAATGGCTCTTTATCATTTCCGGCATTCCATATTTTAGGAGCTCGCTAGTTCATAAAAGTCAACATAAACAATATACATTAGTCCTTAAATATTTATTATTTGGGAAAATCATTACTTTCGGATACCAAGTAAATCTTTGTATGAAAAAAACATTCCTTATTGCTATTAGCATTTTCTTTCTTTTTAGCTGCAAACTAAGCAAGATTAATAAAAGTGGAAAAGGTGATTCCGATAGATTATTTAAGATCAGTCAAAATGGGAAATACGGATATATTGATAAGACTGGAAAGATTATAATAGTACCGCAGTTTGATGGCGCCGATGATTTCTTCGAAGGACTAGCTGGCATAAAATCTGGCAGTGATCTGGGCTATATAGACAAGACCGGAGCAATGGTGATCAAGGGGAAATTTACTGTTATTCGTGGCTTTAGTGAGGGCTTTGCTCTTGTAAAAACCGACAGTACTTTAGCCTATATAGACAAGACTGGAAAAATAGTTATAAGAACTCAACTTTATGAGGTTTTTAATTTTAGTAATGGACTGGCTCGCGTAAAATCTGCCTATCAATCCTACGACACTGCGAAAACAGATTATAAAGGTTATCACTATTATCATACATACGGAATAAATGAGGGTAAATGGGGTTATCTGGATAACACCGGGAAAATGGTTATCAAGCCACAATTTGATGAAGCTAATGGCTTTAATGAAGGATTTGCTTGGGTAAAAAGCAATGGAAAATACGGGTATATTAACAAGATAGGAACTATAGTTATCAAGCCACAATTTGATATTGCCTCTAATTTTTTCGAAGGGCTGGCTGCTGTTAAAATAGGTACTAAATGGGGTTACATAAACAAAACAGGGGAATTAGTTATCAAAGCGCAATTTGATGGCTGTAATAATTTTAAAGAGGGACTAGCGCCCGTACTGATTGGTAATAAAATAGGCTACATTAATAAGGGCGGCCAAACTATCATCGATCTCCGGTTTTACATGGGTCAGAATTTTAGTGAAGGACTGGCGCCTGTTCAAGAAAAAGACAAGGGTAATTGGGGCTATATAGACAAAACAGGGAAATATATAATTCAGGCACAGTTTGATAGTGCCAGTGATTTTAATGGCGAGCTTGCTTGGGTAAAAGTTAAAAAGGGAGATAGTATTAAACATTGCTATATTGATAAAACCGGCAACTCTGTATGGTGCTCCAGTTATACACTAGAACGACCAGATCTTCCTTTTTGGAAAAAATTCGTTGCTAATAATAACCCAAGCTCTGAAGATCGGGTCTTTACTGTCGTAGAACAAATGCCCATATTCCCTGGTGATATTGATAAATGGCTGAACGAGCACCTTGTATACCCTAAACAGGCAAAGGATATGAATATACAAGGAATTGTATATGTATCCTATGTTGTTGAAGATGATGGGGCCATAACCACGGTTAAGTTATTAAAAGGAGTTAATAGCTACCTTGATGATGAAGCTATAAGAGTTGTATCAACCATGCCTGCTTTCTCACCGGGTATGCAAAACAAACACGTAGTAAGAGTTCGATGTGTTGTGCCGGTTAAGTTTGTGCTCCCACAAAAATAATTAGCCTCAAAGATTGACGCTTTATATTTTTATTATTTAAGAAAATCACTAATTTCGTGGCGCAAAGCAACTTCTGTATGAAAAAGATATTCCTGGTTTTAGCACTTTTAACCCCTGTACTTTGTTGTTACGGGCAGTCATTCAATTTAAAGAATGCGCAAAAGCGAATCATAAATACCTGGATAGCCCAGGGCGATAGCTTGAGTGAATTGGATATTACAGCAGATAGCATTACCATCTTTACATTCAGACTTAATGGAGTTTTCCATTGTACTTATAAAATAGTTGAATCTCCTTGCGAAAAGACGGCAAAATCACCTACAGGCATGTACCTGGTGGAGCAATACAAAGACAAAACAAAATGCTGTGCATTGGCGGAGGTTACCGATGTATCGTTAAAAGTAATTTACCCTGACGGTACCGCCATTAAGTACAAACCTCAGTCGCTTACAAAAGAAGATCAGCGCCCGGAGGGCCAATAGGCTTTGTATTATTGCCCTGCTTTTGCAGGACGTGTGTCAGCCTTTTCGGTAAGGGTATAAACCAGTTTTTTCAAATCCTCTATTTCCTTTTCGCTCTTGGCTTGTGCCGTTTGCACATTATCCAGTTTAGACTGCAACATACCTACTTGTTTAGCATTGGCAAGTTTCAGGCTGTCGTTCTCAGCTTTTAACTCTTGTACTGCTTTAACCAGTGGCACTACAAATGAGGTATAATTTAAACCATATAATCCGTCGGCAGTTTTTGGCTTGCTTATTCCATTGAAATTATAGTTACAAGACTGCGCAGCTGAATCGACTTGCTGTGCAATGAAACCACTTTGACTTATCTTTTCTACATCGTATTTACCAGGATAATCCTTATCATCCTTAACACCTAACAATTTATTCTCCCTGTGTATATTATAATTAAAGGTAACAGGGTGCAGTTTGGTAATGAAATCAAGGCCTGGTACATTTTCCTTTATATTGTCTTTAACACGTCTATCGCTGTATGCAGTTAACCCACCCACTGATCCACCATAAATAGAACCAGTAACATTATTACCCAGGTATACCGAATTGCTTGCGACAACTGCTGCAGATGCTCCCGAATTATAACCCAGGCATGTAACATTATTTAAAGTATTAAAACCGGCAGCAGCCCCAGCAGCAGTACCTATATAAGTATTATCTATACCAGTAGTGTTACTAATACCCGCACTATCGCCCACAAATACATTGGCATCCCCTGTACTGTTATAGCCTGCAACATATCCATAGATTGTATTACTGCTACCCGTAGTATTGGAAAACAGTGCAGTATATCCGGTAATGGTATTATGTATCCCTGTTGTATTGCTCCATCCTGAACTATCGCCTACAAATACACTCAAACTGGCATTATTATTAAACCCTGCCCTATAACCAATAGCAGTGCTTCCACTCCCTGTAGTGTTAGAAAAAAGTGCAACATCCCCAAAGGCAGTATTAGTAGTGCCCGTAGTATTGGCAGCTAGTGAATTCAGCCCAACTGAGGTATTTGCGTACCCGCTAATATTAGCAGAAAGTGCCCCATTACCCATGGCAGTATTATAAAACCCGGTAGTGTTGGCATAAAGGGACCAAAATCCTACAGATGTATTCTTATCACCCTTAGTGTTATTTCGCATGGCCCATTGACCTATTGCCGTATTTTGGTTTCCACTCAGTATGGTAGAAGTTGGATTATCCATAAAAAGAGCCGAGTTACCAATAGCCACATTACCTGTGGTAAATGCAGTAACATAATTCTGTGTATACAATGCGCTATCACCAATGGCTATGTTACCGTTCTGTACTTTATTGGAATACATGGCCTGGTTGCCGATAGCAATATTATTATTGCCAGTGGTATTTGCCTGCCCAGCTGTATAACCCATAAACATTACCCCTGTTGCAGTACTGTTGTTGTAACCAGCGCTGTCGCCCACAAACACATTAGCATTGGCAGCATTGTTATAACCTGCATCATATCCCAACGCTGTAATGCTGCTGGCTGTAGTATTGTTACGGAGAGATCCGGATCCAAGTGCAGTATTGTTTATCCCATTAAGATTGGCACCGCCTGACTGAAAACCTACGAATGTTTCTCCCTTTTCGGGTGAAGAACCGGATACGCCGGCACCAGCACTATCGCCTAAAAACACATTCATACTTCCTCTTGTGTTGAGCCCTGCATAGAAACCTACAGCTGTGTTGCTACTTGATGTATTACTTGAATTAAGTGCACTATACCCAATAGCTGTATTGTATTGCCCTGTACTGTTTTGATTAAGCGCACTATACCCCATAGCGGTATTACCTATTCCGGTGGTGTTAGTATTCATTGCAGCTGCACCAACAGCTGTATTCCATACACCAGTTGTATTATCGAAGAGAGCATATCCGCCAAATGCGGTATTATTATTTCCGGTAGTATTAGAATATAAAGACTGATACCCATTTGCAGTGTTGGTATTACCGGTACTATTCTTAAAAAAGGCCTCATATCCTGTAGCTGTATTTGAACCGCCTGTAGTATTAGCTGCCCCGGCACCATAACCCACAAATGTTATACCAGTTGCACTTGTATTGTTATACCCTGCACTATCGCCCAAAAATGTATTATAGTTAGCAGTATTGGAATAGCCCGAATAAGCACCTGCGGCCGTAACACTGCTGGTTGAAAGAGTAGTAGTAAACATAGCTTTGTATCCACTAATAGTATTGTAATTCCCCAGGGTGTTATTGAACATTGCTTGCGTTCCTACAGCTGTATTATTGCTTCCATTGGTATTATTATACATTGCATTCTGCCCCAGGGCAGTATTATTTGAACCACTACCGTTGGTACCAAGAGCGTTCTGCCCTACACCCACATTATTCTGGCCAGTGTTATTGAAGTCAAGTGCCTGATCTCCTACAGCAGTATTATTAGATCCGGAAGCGAACTGAAGCGCCTGCGATCCTACGGCCGTATTTGCACCTCCTGTGCTACTTAGCATGGCCGTATATCCTATAGCTGTATTATTGCCGCCTGTATTAGTTTGCATGGCCTGGTAACCAATGGCTACATTGAAACCTGCGGTGGTATTCTTTTGCATTGCTTGATAGCCTAAAGCTGTATTTTGCTGCCCACTTGTATTTGTGTACATTGCGGCATACCCCACCGATGTGTTTTTAGATCCGGTCGTGTTATACTTCATGTCCCATTGCCCAATAGCCGTGTTAGCGTTACCATTTGCAATTGAAGTGGGTTGATTGGCAAACAAGGCTGAATTACCAATAGCCACGTTGCCGCTGTTAAAAGCAGTATTAAAAGATTGAGTAAACAAAGCGCTGTCTCCTATAGCGGTATTGCCACTTGTAACTGTGTTGTTAGCTCCTGCCACATATCCTACAAAGGTTATTCCCTTTGCGGTAGTGTTATTAAAACCTGCGCTATCGCCTACAAACACATTCTGGCTAGCATTATTATTTTCCGCTGCATAATATCCTATGGCAGTGGTACTACTACCCGTGCTGTTAAAATAAAGAGCCTGCTCTCCAACGGCGGTATTGTTGTACCCGTTGGTGTTACTGATAAGCGCATACTCTCCAATAGCGGTATTGTTCCATCCAGTGCCATTAAAATTAAGTGCCTGATATCCGATAGCTGTATTTTGGGCTCCGGTAGTGTTGCCGTACATGGCCTGATAGCCCATGGCGGTATTGTAACTTCCACCCACGTTCAATTGCATAGCTTGCTCTCCAATGGCAGTATTGCTGGTTCCGGTTTTGTTGGAAGAAAGCGCTAAATTTCCCATGGCAGTATTGTCTACTCCCGTGGTGATTGATTTAAGCGCACCTGTTCCCACTGCGGTATTTTCTATTCCGGTTATGGTATTGCTATCGCCAGCCTGGTACCCAAAAAAAGTATTGGATTTTGCATCGTCTATTATTCCCGAAAATGTATTTTTTACTTTAAAAACAAGATCTTTATTATCGAGTGTACCAACAAAGTTGGTGTAAGCTGTAGTACCCGCGTTACCTATTAGCAGCCATCCCGATCCGCCTCCACCTGCTGCAGCCCAAGTAGGTGCAGCGCCTGCGCCGCCTGATGTTAAGACCTGCCCAGATGTACCTGCACCGAGTGAAGACACTAGCCCCGTTGCTGCATTGGCAGTATATAAAATACCGCCTACTGTTGTATAACCCGGTATATAAAGTGCAGTAACAGCGTTATTACCCAAGGTTACCGAATTACTTGCTATGGCAGTAGCACCATTCCCTAAAGCTGTAGCATTTATATAAGCTGGAGAATTAGCTGTGGCCTGGTAACCAATATATGTATCGTATCCGCCAGTGATAGCGGTAAGAGCTCCTGCCGCATAGCCCACAAAAGTTTCTCCATCTGCCTGGCTGGCCGCTGTTGCATTAAAGCCCGCACTATCACCTATAAATACGTTTTTGCTGCAATTATTGAATTGATATCCGGCATCCAATCCCAAAGCAGTATTGCCATTACCGAAGCCAATAGTAGCTAATGCATTATCGCCCAATGCACTATTATCTATACCCACATCAGCACTGAGACATTGCTTACCTACGGCAGTATTACCCGATGTAGTATTTACGGATTCCAAAGCCTGTACACCTACTGCCGTATTTGAACCACCTGTAGTAACAGACCAAAGCGCTGCCCAACCTACTGCTGTATTTTGTCCACCTGTGGAATTAACCGGCAAAGCCTGATAACCTAATGCCGTATTACGGATACCTGATGTATTGAGCCCACCCGCCTGGTAACCCACAAAGGTTGCTCCGGTACCGGTCATGTTTTTAAATCCGGCACTATCGCCCACAAATGTGTTCCAGCTACC
>Ga0206879_1031_pt1 | contig 33406 bp, 39 predicted proteins | sample Alteio_BWOrgCont_5_FD_152897 | JGI IMG/M metagenome (GOLD analysis project Ga0206879, IMG submission 152897) | Enriched cells from forest soil in Barre Woods Harvard Forest LTER site, Petersham, Massachusetts, United States -... | ecosystem: Environmental > Terrestrial > Soil > Temperate forest > O... | reverse complement strand
AGCTGTTGCGTGCATTGTTTTGGGTGAAGGCTTATTTGATCCTTCTTATAATGCACGACTATCTGTATCTGTTAATGAAAATAAGCAAGGTCTACTTCAGGGAACGAATCAAAGTCTGCAAGCTTTATATCATGTAATTGTTCCTCTCGGAGCTGCCGCTATTTATACCTACAGCCATGGTGCTGTTTTCGGAATTGCCGCATTATTGATGATTTGTGGACTTGTTATGTTTATAAAATTAAAAACGACGAACCGGTAAAAACAGCCCCTGCAGGAGCGGCCTAAGTTACTCTTCATTTCAAAAAAACATTTGTAACTTGGTAGAAATGAAAAAGTAGTCCCCAAAAATGTCCAATTTCAAAGACAAAGAAATGGAAACTACGCCTGTAATGATAGCCAGCTTCGGTTCAGGTACAAACGCATCAAGCGGTATGATTTTAACTAACTTAGTACAGGAATTTCTGAACACGATACCTTGAAAAACGCAACATGGTTGAAATAGTCATTTTCTCTATCGGATTTTTTGTTGTTTTGGGTATTCCAACCACGACGGCTCTTTTTGCCAGACGAATGGGTAGAAGACCATGGCTTTGGTTTCTTTTAGGGATGCTATTGCCTGTAATTGCTACGTTTATTATTTTTTTCCTGCCAGACCTTTCAGATTCGTAATAGTATAATTCCATTGTGATGCACAAAAATGAATCAGAAGCTGAAAGAGTTATCTGAAGGAAATTAAAAAATCCATCACTTCAGAAAGTCAAAAAATTGCACAATTGTCCACTTCTGTCTTTTGGGAAACATTTCCCAAACCTGCTTGAAGAAGTCGGGGCAAAGCGAGGATTGTTTATAGTTACCATACTTTTTTCATATTTTCGCAAGGTTAGCCGTCGAAAATACATGATTCGTAGTATTTTTTCTTTCATTTTAGTCTTTCAGGCTTGGGTTGTTTTTGGACAGGATAGTAGCATTCCAGCTTCGATACAGGTTCCAATGGGCGTCAGGCTAATTTCGCACATCTATGCCAGAGGCGTACAGGTTTATGTTTGTACAAAGGACCCCAATGACAGCTCACACTGTATCTGGACATTTAAAGAACCACGCGCCAATTTATATGCCGATAGCAGCCACTATCAACTTGTTGGCCAACACTACTTGGATGCCGGTAAAAATCCGGCATGGGAGACAACTGATGGTTCGAAAGTTAGCGGTATAAAATTACAGCAGGCCAGTTCACCCGACGGTCTCGCCATTCCATGGCTACTGCTGAAAACTACCGCAACGAGTGGAAACGGCACATTAACACAAGCTGTTTTTATCCAGAGAATTCGCACCAAAGGCGGAAAAGCCCCAGTTATAGGCGACAGGCAGAACAAAGGGCAATCCGTGGAAGTGGCCTATACAGCGGAATACCTTTTCTATAGTGAAAAATAGCATATTCAATCGACCGTAAAACAAGGCCTCCGTTAATTCACGAAGGCCTTATTATTAAAACTTTTCGATTTTAATCCTTCACAAACTTAACAGTCTGGATCCTATCAGCGCTGGCTACCTTTACAAAATAAATACCAGTTGGTAATGAAGAAATGTCCAGGGGAACGACCTGATCAGTATTAATCACCTGACTCAAACTCATCATTTCTCTGCCATTAATATCCATTACTTTCATACGTGCCTCCATTGAAGCAGTTCCTGTCAGATTAAACTTAAATACAGGCCGGAAACAGGATTGACGGGTATGGTCGGGGTAAGCATTCTTGTTATTGCATTTGCCAGGTGCATTAGTTGGATTTTTGCTCTGGCAGTTGTGGTAGGAAGAAGTGCTGCGGGCGTACAGGGTATTTCGATGATGATTTTGTTTCCTCTCACTTTTTTATCAAATGCGTATGTCCCCATAGAAACCTTGCCATCGGCACTCAAATGGTTTGCCAGGATGAATCCGGTTTCACATTTAATTACAGCGATTCGTGAAATGGTCAATCAAGGAGTAATCGGTCGGGATTTCTGGCTTGCTGTAATAGGGGGAATCGTAGTACTTTTGATATTTGCACCGCTTACTGTAAGAGCTTATAGAAGAAGGGTATAAGAATTGGTTCAGTTTGGGCAAAATGCCCAAAGCAGCAAAATATGAAAAAAACGGTTTTAAAATTCGGACTCATTTCGGGAGGCAGTATTACGGCTATGTATGTATTACTGTGCCTGGCAAGAAACAGTGGAAACCTTGACATCTCGGAGATTTTGATGTATGCCGGCGTGGTGCTGCTATTTATTATGGTGTTTTTGGGTGTAAAATCTTATAGAGATAGTGAACGGAGTGGTTTCATAACGTTTGGTAAAGCATTTAAAGTTGGCATTTTAATTTCGTTAGTATCGTCACTATGCTGCGCAATTCTGTGGATGATACTATTTAAACCCATTTTCAAGGATTTTATGAAGCAGCATTCCGCCGCCCTGATGGAAAAGTTAAGATCGAGTGGCGCATCGGTTGAGGAAATAGCTGCTAAAAATGGAGAAATGCTAAAGCATGCCGAGCTTTACGAAAACCCCTTTTTAAGGGCGGGCATTATTTTTATTCAAGGTTTTCCGGTCGAAGCCTTCATGACAGTAATAGCTTCCTTTATTCTAAAGAAAAAACAACCTGATGTAGCATAACAAGGTCGATCTGATTTAATGAAATAGACATATTGAGACCTTTCTTCCCAAAAAAGGTTAATCCGGGCAATGTTGACGAATTTGTTCGTCACTGTGTTTTGCGCACTCCCGATACATTTCATTCACTTCCCGGGGGATGGTTTCAAACGAAGCTCTGCGCATGATAGCCCTTTTCTGTACACAACCGCCAAACCCATGCAAGAGAACCAGCGACTTTCCGGCTCCGTACTCCTCGTAGTACATCTCAATGTTATTGATTTGAACAGTATGCCCAGAAGAGATTGTTTGTTTGGGAGCGTACTTCATTGTCATGAGTGTACTTCTCTTACATTTCTTGTTAAAGTTAATAGAGTAATGTGAACTCAATTTACCTTTTTAATAAAAATAATCCTGATTTCGAGATGTGATTGAAAGCTGTAATTCTGTACCTTTATCGAAATGAAATTTGTTTGGCTTCTGTTTAGTTTTTATGTCTTGGTTCTATCAGGATTTCCCCGTATAGATTGTGACGGGGATGATAAGCTTATAATCGCTTCTCATCAACACTCAGGATGTGGGGACGATAATGACGATGCCTGCTCTCCATTCAATGCCTGCTCCTGCCCCGGATGCTCAGGTTTTACTTTTTCCGAACCTCAATTTATCAGTGTTTCATTTGTTTCTACCCTTGAAAATCCCATCACTACCTACCAATCTCAATTCCAAAGCAATTTCCACACTACAATCTGGCAACCTCCAAAAATCAGTTAGTACTGTTGTTTTGATTATTACCAATCCCAATCCCGGATTGTTATTTTGCGGTTAATTCCCTTTCTTAAGCATTTCATAGAATGAAAAAAATCAACCTGCTCCTTGCAGCAGTTTTTTATACCTTTTTGGCTTTTGGACAGAATACCTTCAAGGCAACCATAAAAGACCAGAAAACAAAGGAAAAACTCATTGGAGCCACGGCCTATATAAGCAAACTTAAAATCGGGTCAAGTGCTGACACCAATGGAATTGTTGTTATCAACAATATTCCGAACGGAGAATATGAAATTGCATTTTCATTTAGCGGATACGAAAAGGAAGAAATTGAATTTACATTTCCGCTAGTAAAACAGCCGGATGAAATTCTGCTGAAAAATGAAAACAGCGAATTGAGTGAAGTGATTGTTACTTCCACCCGGATAAACTCAAGAATTGAGGATATTCCGGTGAAAGTCGAAGTTATCGGAGAAGAAGAAGTAAACGAGGAAGGAAGCATTAAGCCAGCAAATATTTCTATGTTGTTGCAAGAGTCACCTGGCGTTCAGGCTCAGCAAACTTCTTCAGTCAATGGGAATGTCAGTATCCGGTTACAGGGGCTTGACGGAAAATATACCCAGGTACTCCAGGACGGGATACCTCTTTATGGGGGCTTTGCACAAGGATTGAGCATCATGCAGATTGCTCCCCTCGATTTGAAACAGGTTGAAATAATAAAAGGTTCCGCTTCTTCCTTATATGGGAGTGATGCCATAGGAGGGATCATCAATCTGATAACCAAACAGCCAACCGAAAATAGGGAACTCAACTTAGTTTTTAATCAAACCTCTCTATATGGTTCAGATGCCAATGCGTATTTTTCCCAGCGTTGGGGAAAATTAGGGTTCAGTTTATTATCAGCCAATGGATTTCAGCAGGCGGAAAACGTCAGCGGCAATGGGTTTTCTGATTTGCCACAAACACAGACTTTTACGATAAAACCAACATTTTATTATTTTATAGATACGGCCACTACATTACGGCTGGGGCTAAACGGAACCCTCGACAATCGTAAAGGAGGCGACATGGACGTGTTAAACGGCCATTCAGATAGTTTGCATAGGTTCTATGAGCAGGATATTTCAAACCGTGCGTCCTATCAATTATTGTTTGAAAAAAAGCTCAAAAACAATAAGTCCTTCACTATAAAGAACAGCCTTTCCTATTTTGACATGGGAATTACCCAGCCCACATTTAAATTCGGAGGCGTACAGATAAGTTCCTATTCGGAAGCTTCCTTCAATTTTATCGTTGGCAAGCAGACGTTTGTAACGGGCATGAACCTTACTTCGGAGAAATTCAACGAAGACAGTACCAAGAGTCATTTGCTCAGAAATTACAATTATGTCACCCCGGGAGTATTCTTCCAGGATGATTGGAAACCAAATGACAAACTTTCCGCTCAGGCAGGTCTTAGAACAGATTACGAGAGCCAGTTCGGATATTTTGTTCTGCCACGACTGGCCTTGATGTATAAGTTTAACAAGGGCTTTTATCTCAGATCAGGTGGTGGATACGGCTATATGCTGCCGACAATTTTTTCAACAGAATCCCAAGAACGTGGAATTAATTCCATACCGGCCCTTTCCCCCAATGTTAAACCTGAAAAATCAGTTGGTGGAAACATTGATTTTAATTATCAGAGAAGGATCGCTGACGAGGGAATTTTGACTATTGATCAGTCCTTCTTTATCACCCAGATAAACAATCCACTTGAGTTGGAGTCCTTTGGATTTCAGACAGAAAACAAACCCGTTGTGACACAGGGCTTTGAAACCAACCTCCGGTATAAACTGGATGACCTTCAGTTTATTGTTGGGTATACCTATCTTGACGCCAGGCGCGAATATGACCCAGCCCAATTTTTTGTTCCGTTAACCCCCCGGAACCGGCTTGTTTGCGATATCGTTTACGAAAAGGAAGGAAAATATTCTGTCGCTCTTGAAGAGTTTTACACATCTTCCATGTTCCGGGACTTCAACGAATCCAATACCCAGCCATACTTTTTGACCGGAATTATCCTGCAAAAATATTTCAAGCATTTCAGCCTGATCCTCAATTGCGAAAACATCTTCGACGTCCGGCAGACAAAATTTGAAAACATCATCCTCGGCCCGGTTGAAAATCCGACCTTCAAGGAAATCTACGCACCATTGGATGGCAGAGTGTTTAATATAGCAGTACGCATAAAGTTGTAATCTGGCGAGAATGGTCAGATTAGCATACGAGTTGACATATTGTTGCTCAACCTTTAACTGGGGCTCCAGGTAGTCCGACTGAAACATGCCCTTCTACTGAAATATTTCCTACACAATTGCCAGGATTTCAGGCCGGAATTCGACTTTTCAGTCAGTTTTGGGGAGAAAGAGACTATTTTTTCCTGAAAAAAAGGTTCAGTTGGAAAAAATTTCCCAGCGAAGGCACTCTACTTAATCGAGTTTTCCTTTAGCAGATTATCCAGCGACTCTCCACCCCCAGCGATAAGTTAGAAAATTTATGTATTACTTTAATTTCAGGACCTGCTTTTAGTTAATCTCTTCATTTATAAAAAGCCTTCCCCTATGAAAGTTTATCTTGCTCAGCTCCATACCGTATAGCCACTTCAAGTATTCAAACCATGCTTAATAACGAAAGGTTTGGAAGAGGTGATATATTAACTGTTTTACTTACTCGGAAACAAACATTTGATAAAGAACTGGGAACTTTTATTGTTGACAAAAACAGTTATGAAATAGTGAGAATCATTACTATTTTACATAACTATTTGTTATACAATATATTGTACATAACTTTTTGAGATACCTGAAGCAAACCTGAAGCGTATTAGCATCGAATCGTATCGTATCATAAAGTATCATTTATGTATTTTTGAATAGAATATTTTAAGTATATTTGCGTATCACATAGTATCAAATATAAAAATAAAATGGAAAACAAAATTCACACATTCATTCTGCCTCTTGAGAACAAACTTATCAATGCTCTTGTAAAAATTGCAGAATTCGGTGGCGAATGGAACCTGATAGAAAAACGCGAAGGCCGGCAAACGCTTAAACAATTAAAATCAATTGCCACTGTTTCAAGTGTTGGCGCATCTACGCGAATAGAAGGATCAAAAATGACCAACGATGAAGTTAAAGCTCTGATATTCGATAATATCAAAATCGAAAAATTAACAGAACGCGATCAACAGGAAGTTCTCGGATATTTTAAAGCGCTGGATATAATTTCAGAATCATACAGGGATATTGAGATTACAGAGAGCGGTCTTAAAAATCTACACCACATTTTAATGAAGTACAGCGAGCAGGATCAATGGCATAATGGAAAATACAAGCAACATCAGAACTCAGTTGAAGCAATGAATCCGGATGGTTCCAAAACAACAATTTTCGAAACTGCGGCTCCCGGCTTTCCCACTGAGGATGCAATGCGTTCGTTAATCGATTGGTACAATACAGACAATTCAACCCCGCCTCTGATTAAATCGGCTGTATTCGTTTATGACTTTCTTAGCATTCACCCATTTCAGGACGGCAATGGGCGATTGAGTCGCTTGCTCGGAACTTTGCTGCTTTTAAAACATGGCTATTCCTGGATAGAATATGTGAGTTTTGAAAATGAAATAGAAAATAGAAAAGTTAAATATTATCAGGTTCTTATGGATTGTCAGCAGCAACGACCTGGTGAGAACGTATACTCCTGGGTCATTTTCTTTTTAGATTGCCTTGGCAATATCCAGAATAAATTAATGAAAAAACTGGATGTGCAGAAAAGTGAAAATCAAATGTCACCGAGAGAAAAGAAGATTTTCTCATTCATTGAAAATCATCCGGGATGCAAGTCAGGCGAAATTGCAGAAAAACTAAAACTGCCACTGCCGACTGTAAAAAGAATTCTTTCAGATATGGTTGAAGGCAAATTTTTAATGAAATACGGGACAGGGGTCGGCACCAATTACACAACGGAAAAGCTGACAGAAATTAAAAATAACATAGCCATGACCCTCACAGATAAAGAACCTAAGAAAGAATTTAATCTTAAAAACAAACATTCATTCATAGAAATTAAGAAAATACTTCTTACTCCAAAATTCAAATGGACCAGATCAGATGATTGGAGTAGGATATTGATGGATCAATCATTGATACTAACGATCTCATGTCATAATAATAAAGGGAGCACGAAATCGCAACCTTATTTAATCTCCGCGTTCAATAATCCCTATTATTTTGAACCTGCATTTACATTAAACAATCCAATAAATATACCGGCAAGCCTATGGGAAGGCATTCCAAACAATAATGAATTTCCTATAAAAGTAACAGTAACACTTTCGGGAAAGGTTTCATCCTTTGATTTTGATGTAATGCTTGTTTATGATGCCGCTTTAGAATAACAATCATCATGTCCGAAAATCCCCTTATTTCCATAGCCCACCGTTGTTTCGATACCTTCAACCGGAACGATCTGGAGAAACTGCTGAGCAGTTGCAACTGTTCTTTTACCAGGTATACATCCAAAAACAAAAAGATACAAATTCAATCCTTCGTTAATTGAAGTTCCAATCTAAGCGCCCTTAGTCGGATTTCCATTCTTTGAATTTCCCTCGCCTTGTTATTAATTGCGAAGATAGCTGCGTTAGGGATTCAGGTTGTCAAGCCGTAAAGCAAACAAAACATTAAATTAATGATTTTTGATAGGCTGTGAAACCTTTCTTTCTCGGAAGAAAGGTTAAGAAAATATGCCCAATTCGATCAAAATCATAATTTTGTGAGTACAATGGATTTATTCTCAGATAATATCAAGATTGAAAGCCTGGATGCAGCCAGAAAGCTTTTACAGGAAAGCAGAACAGGATTTATGAAACTGTTCAATAGTAGTCCTATCAGTATGAGCATGACCACTACTACTCCTGATAAACGAGTTTATGCCAGGGTCAATAAGCAATTTTTGGAAAGGTTTGGCTTTGCTGAATCAGAAATCATTGGCCGAACTTCAGTGGAAATAGGCATTCTTGAAGCTGAAGAATCAGCCAGAGTTGCTTCGGTTATAAAAGCAAATGGAAGATGGAACAATGACTATATCAAGTGCTTCGCTAAGGATAAAACGATCATTCATACCGTATCCTCTATTGAACCTATCGAAATGAGTGGAACGACTTACCTGATTTCCTTTTTTATTGACATCACAAAAATAATTGAACAGCAGACCATTATTGAACAACATGTTCAACAACTGCAAGAAGCTAACAAGGAACTGGAATCGTTTTCTTATTCAGTATCTCATGATCTGAGGGCACCCTTACGTGCAATTGACGGTTACACAAAGATACTTGAGGAGGATTTTGAACCACTTTTTAATGAGGAAGGGAAAAGAGTTCTGTCAACTATTCTTCACAATGTCGCAAAGATGGGGAATTTAATTGATGATCTTTTAACTTTTTCAAGATTGGGTAAAAAGGCCATTCAGGAAACAGTCATTGATATGGAAAGCCTTATTCAAGAAGTATTGAGTGAATTAAAAAATTCAACAAATCATAAAGCTGAAGTCATAAAAAATAAATTATTACCTGTTAGAGGAGATTACGCACTCATCAAGCAGGTAATAATCAATCTGATTTCAAATGGTATTAAATATTCAGCTAAAAAAGAAAGTCCTGTTGTTGAAATTTCATCAGAAATGAAAAATAATCAGGTGATCTATACGATAAAAGATAATGGAGAAGGCTTTGACATGAAATACGCAGACAAATTATTCGGTGTCTTTCAACGTTTACATTCTAACGAAGAGTTTGAAGGGACCGGAGTTGGCTTGGCAATTGTGCAACGTATCCTAATCAAACATGGAGGTAAGGTAAAAGCGGAAGCTGAATTAGGGAAGGGAGCTACATTTAGTTTTATATTGCCAGCATAGTGAAAAAAAAATCATCTAATCTATTGGCTGGCTCCTGGGGGGCATGGACATCCGGAACAGAGAGCCGGGTGGTTTGACACATCCGATGAGGCAAAGCTTATTTCGGAGCAAGATCACCAAAAAAGTAATACACACTCTGATACACACTCTGAACGTACCTATTGAGATAAACTGATGATACAGACGATCACCTGTTTAAAACAATTTAAGAGGGGTTACCCTTTAAAAGACCTTTATATCCATATCTACCTGTACCAGTCTGAAGAAAATCTGAACTGCATTGCGCCCTCCCTGACGATTTATTTTAATAGTTTTACGGCTGCAAGCATCTACGCATCTTCCTATGGATTTTTTAGAGAATATTTATTCATACAGCTTTGAAGGGATAAGGGGCAATGTTTACGAATACCGTTTTACTTGGTGTAAATAATTTTAAAAAATGGTTGAAAGAATGGAAGTTTGCCCCATCATTTAAACTAAAACTAAAAACTATGAAAAAGGTAATTGATTGGATTTTCAATCCTCCTGTAACAGGACAGTCCTCTATTTTAATCCTTCGCCTGATGGCAGGCGGTGTTTTCTTCTGGGAAGGCATACTCAAATTTATTTATGTCAATCAGGGTGTTGGAAGATTTACCAAACTGGGTTTCCCAATGCCTGAAATGACGGCACATTTTGTAGCAACTTTTGAAATTATTGGCGGCCTAATGTTACTCTTTGGGTTATTGACAAGAGTGACCGCCTTTTATTTCATCGTGCAGATGATTATTGCTGTATTAAATACAAAGATTGCATTGTACCTGGGAACAAGCCCCTTGCCTTTGCCCCCTGCACCTCCCAAGGACGGTATCTGGGCGGTATTACATGAGATACGCTCTGACTATGCTCAAATCCTTACTTGTCTTTTCCTGATAATTGAAGGAGCCGGCAGAAGGTCTCTGGATTTTATTATTTCCACTTCGAAAAAAGTGTACACTTTCTCTGGAAAGTAGTGTTTTTAGAAATTATTTCCAGTTTTTAACCTTTTTAAGGTTTTTTATATGCGAAAAGTGGTGGTCACAATGCCAGGCATAATTACCAATGATTTCATTCAACTGAAATTCTTTTTGGTGCTCCGGATGAACGAACCGTCTTTCAAGGTCCTTTTCGGAAAGAGAATTTAATAAAAATGCCCATCGTTTATGGAGTCCTTCAAGAAGAAGTAAACTCGGTTCAATGGGCATAATTTTCCCGTCCGGAAGTTCTGCCCATTTTCCTTCAATAAATGGCTTAACGGTCGGCTTCTCTTCAGTGAGGGTGAGTTTGAACCTTATAAAACTGTTCATGTGACTGTCGGCTAAATGATGGACAACTTGTCGGATTGTCCAGCCATCCGGCCTGTATGGAGTTTCCAGTTGTTCATGTGTTAAATGGGCAACTTCATTTCTCAATTTTTCCGGAAGCCCGGTAATAGTAGCAATGTAACCTGATAGGATTTCTTTTGTAAATCTCTCAGGTTTTACATTCTTTCCAATTGGATAACGCAATTTATCAACTTCAGTCATTTCTTTTTAGTTTTTAAGAAGCGCCAATTGACCCAGGTGATAAGATAAATGGTTTGTGCGACCAATTACAACGTTCAATCTGTTTCGGTGTGGCTCCTTTATAAAATCCTCTTTGGAGACCGAAGTGTGCTTTTCGAACCATTGTTCGGGTTTTAAGCCATTAAAGTGTGTCGAAAGTTTTGAATTTACATCCTTCCAATAATCTCTTAAATCCTTTGCGGAAGTAATTTCCATCACGGCTTTATCTGGTTTACTCAGAAAAATATCATCCAGATGGGGGTACAGTTGCTTTTCAAAATCAAGTAGTGGAAGCATTTTATCATGAACAGCTGTGAGGTGCCCTAATAAATAAATTCCCCTGTTCCTCCTGGGCGAAACTTCATTTTGAAGCTGCTCATCAGTGAGTGCATTAAATAATTTATCTGCGGCTTGTATCCTTGAATTCCATAAATCAAGTACTGCTTTTACAGCTGATTGTTTCTCGTCTGTCATTTTATTGTTTTTTTAGGGTTAATTTTTCATTTCAATAATTCTCCGACTGTAATAATAATTGTTTCAAAATATTTTTTCTCCTTAATATACTTGGTATCTACCTGAATACCGCTAATTATATTACAAATGGTCCTGCTTATAGCCTCCGGGTTTTTATTATCCGAAATCTCTCCCCTTTCAATACCTTTTCTGATAGCCATTGTAAAGGCAGCCTCAAGACGTCTTCTATGATCACGGGTTATTGCTGCAATTCTTTCATTATGTGGCGCAAGTTCAATAGCCGTGTTAACAATAAAACAACCTTTACATATTTCTAACGATCTTTTGCTGATGTCATTTAATATTGATGTTATCTCCTTTTTAACATCTTTGGATTCGTTTAATCTGTTCTCAAGATTACTTGTCGCCTGAAGACTGTATCTCTTTAATACAGTGATAAACAGTTTCATTTTGTCACCAAAGGCTCCGTACATACTCGATTTACTGATTCCAAACCTGTCAACAAGCTCCTGAGTGGACACTCCGTTAAAACCTTTGTCCCAAAATAGATCAGTGGCATTATCGAGTACACCTTCTGTGTCAAATTCTCTGTTACGTGCCATTTGATTTAGCTTTTGATTTGAGACGTTTACTGAATACTTTCTCAAATTTTTCAATTTTCGGCTGTATTACCATTTTGCAATACGGCTCATTTTTATTATTGTCATAATAGTTCTGATGGTAATCCTCGGCTTTATAAAACGCTTTAAAGGGTTCTACCTTTGTTACAATCGGGTCAGGGTAAACCTTTTCCTTATTTAATTCATCAATGATACCTTGTGCAGCTTTCCGATGGTTCTCATCCCTGTAAAAAATGACCGACCTGTATTGGGTCCCCTCATCCGCACCCTGCCTGTTCAGTGTCGTGGGATCGTGAACAGTAAAAAAGACTTTAAATATTTCATCTAAACTCGTCTGCGTGTTATCAAATACAATTTGTACTACTTCGGCGTGGTTAGTGCTGCCAGTGCATACTTCCCTATAAGAAGGATGTGCAACATTACCGCCGGAAAAACCTGCCATAACGGATTTAACCCCGATCAGATTTTCATATACGGCTTCTACGCACCAGAAACACCCCCCACCCAGGGTCAGTGTATCAATATTGTTTACCGTTCCACTACTAACCTCCTTATCCGGTTCAAAGTCAAGAGCTACTGAATTCATGCAATATCGTTTGCCGGTTGGAGGTGGGCCATCATCAAAAAGATGGCCCAGGTGGCCGCCGCATCTTCCACAAAGAGCTTCCATGCGACTCATCCCATAACTATCATCTTGTTTATAAACTACACTTTGGGAATTTTTCTGTTCAAAAAAGCTTGGCCATCCACAGGAACTGGCAAATTTTGCATCAGACCTAAAAAGGACATTTCCGCAGGCCGCACAGTAATAGGTTCCTTTCCCGGTTGAATTCCAATATTTTCCGGTGAAGGCCCGTTCGGTGTCCTTATGCCTGGAAACTTCATATAAATCAGGCGGTAATATTTTCTTCCACTCTGCATCCGAAAGGTTCAGCTTATTGGTATCGGTGTGAGAGTAATAGGGGTTGTTAGACTTCCCTGTTTTAGAAGAATCTGAGCTTTTCATAGCTTCTGTTGCTTTATTTTGATCTTTGGTATTATTTTGCGAGCATGCCTGAAAAGCAAAAGCAGAATAGATCGCAAAGGAAATGAGGAGAAATCTACACTTTATCATTTTGACTCAATTTATTTTTTTACTCTCTAAGGCTATCCATTTTTATTATTTCCCTTATGCAGCGAAGCGAACATAGCTGGATTACGTAAATAACTGACTATCCAGACCAGGGCTATAATAATTATTGGAACCAGTATATTCTTTGCTTCCCCATGTTCAAGATGAGTTGCAATAGCCCCACCAAAGTAAGCGGTTAAAAAAAGAGCGCCAATGGAGAAGGTTCTGGGAATTAAAAATAAAATCCCTAAAGTCAATTCAAGTGTCCCAATTACCTTAAATTGGTTTTCTAAACCCCATTTCACAAAATTCTTTGCTCCTTCCGAATCAGAACCGGAGATAAGTTTATAAACAGCACTCATGATAACTACCGCAGATACTATCCCGGTTAATGCCCTTTCGGTAATGATTCTTGATTTTGATTTCAGATGTTGTTCCATATTGCAATAGTTATAATTAAATTTTCCATTGTACAAAGATAGGAAACAAAAAGATATTCTGGACTATTTGGTTCATAATAAAATTATTACCTAAATTTACTTTCGAATCCCATGATTTTCGAAATCAGGTACATTTAATACAGCAAAAAACATGTCAAAGAAAACAAGAATTGCAATTCTCGGTATGGGTGGAGTTGGCGGCTACTTCGGTGGCATGTTAGCAAAAAAGTATTCGCATTCAGATGCTTATGAAATAATATTCATTGCAAGAGGTGCTTCAGAAAAGGTAATAAGGGATAAAGGCCTCAAATTAATCACTGCAACAGAGGAAACAACAGTATTCCCGGATCTCGTCTCAAATGATGCTAAAATTATTGGGAATATCAATTTTTTAATCTGCTGCGTAAAAAGCTATGATCTGGAAGAGAGTTTAACTCCTTTGAAAGATTGTATCAGCAGTAAAACTATTATTTTACCGCTGCTCAATGGTGTTGATGCCAGTGAAAGGATACTGAAAATAACTGATGAAGCAGAGGTCTGGGATGGCTGTGCATATATAATTTCACGTTTGATTGAGCCGGGAGTTGTTAAAGAAACAGGAAACTTGCATTCGATTTACTTTGGCTCCGAAGCAACTTCTTCTGATAATCTTAAGTCATTTGAAAAAATACTCAAGGGTGCCAATATCGAGTGCCACTTATCTGATAACATTAAACAGACTGTTTGGGAAAAATATTTACTCATTTCAACCATCGGAAGCCTTACAAGCTACCTTGATGAATCAATAGGACATATTTTAGCAAATCTAAACCACAAAATTATGCTAAGACAGCTTTTGCAGGAGTTGAAATCAATTGCAGATGCGAAAAAGATAAACCTGCCTGAAGATATAATTGAAAAAACAATCGCAAAGATGGAAAGCATGCCCTATGGAGCTACGTCCTCCATGCACAGCGATTTTAAAAAGGGTGGTCAGACTGAATATGCGTCATTAACTGGGTATGTTACAAAACTTGGGAAGGAAATGAAAATACCTATTCCTACTTATGATTTGGTGTCAGAAGGTCTTCAGGTGAAAATTAACAGTGTGATTTAACATGAGCGTAATACTCTTGTCGATTCTCTTTTTACTGCTGCTCTTTTGCTTGCCTATTAGTACGGGTCTCTTTGCACGTAGCATGGGGAGATCCTTTATCAGGTGGTTCTTTATAGGAATTGCATTACCACTGGTTGCAGTTTTCATCATTTTCTTTCTCCCCGACCTTTCTGAAGGTAATAGTGACCGGGGCGAGAAGTAATGATTTCTTCGAATTGTCCAACCTTTCTTCCCAGGAAAAAAGGTTCCCTAATTGCCATTTGGTCGGCTTATTATAATTGAAAGTGCGGCTTGTTATAAGTGATAAAGTTGAACAGGTATTCTTTAATAACCGTATCCCAACCCTGTGCACACATTGCATAACATTCCTTTTCAGGAACAAGTCCTTCGTGAGTAAAATGTAGGACTGTTTTATCTCCTTTGCTGGTTATTTCAAAAATCATCCTCGTTTTTGACCATTCATGCTGATCCCTTTTTAGCCAATTTAAAGTGCTATCAGTAACAAGCCATACAATTTTCTTACCAGGAACAACTTCAACTAATTTCTGTTTTGTATAATGGGAACCAGGATGATTAATGACAAATTCATCGTTCAATTTTGAACTGCTCCCTTCAAAGTCCTTTCCGCCCCACCATTTTGCCACATCCTCAGTGATAGATTTAAAAATATCCTGGGCGGATTTTTCAAATTCAATCGTTGCTGTGAAATTTTTATTTTCCATTGGCATTTATTTGTTGGTGGGCCTCTGCTACTAAATATTGACTATTCAACTCCATATCGTATAGCCGCTTCAAGTATATCCATATTTATATCTTTTAGCGTTTTGAACTTAATACAATACCCACTCACACTTGCTTTGCCCAGCTTTTTTCCAAACGCTCGGGCCAGGTATGTCTTATCATTGATGCCAAGGATATAGACCGAGATGCCGGTTTTATTTGCACTGATACCAATTTGATAAAACTCTCTGGTTTTTCCATCTGCGTATCTTATTGTGTGCAATCCATACCCTATATTAGGATTAGAAACGGTTTTATTTTCACTGTTTTTTCCATCCATAAACCATAATTTACAAGCTGGCATTATTTCCAGAATGATACGGTGCAACTCTTGCATGTCACTCCGTTTTGGTTCAGGTTGATGAGCAATATACTCTTTGATTTGTGCTTGTATATTCACGTTTTTGCTCATTTTTTATATAATAAGCCAAAAATAACACCTATTGACCTTTCTTCCTGAGAAAAAAGGTTAAAAATCGCATCCTGTCCCGCTCCTGGGACATCCGGACCTAAAGCTTGGGGTATTCCAACATATCCAACTACTCACCCCTCTCAGGAGCCGACCAAACCAGTCCCAACAGGTTTTCTGGGAAATTTTTCCCAAACCGCTTCTGGGACCTCCAGACCAGAGCCGGGCTATACGACATATCCGAAATCCAGCGATTTCAGGAGCCGCCCAACAAGTCCGAAACCGATATTCTGGGAAATTTTTCCCAACGTGATTGGGAAGGTCCGGGAAAGGGGCCGGGTAACGTGAAAGTGTGATGGAGGTTAGCCCTTCCATGAGAACTCGAATCAATAATCACCAAAATTTACCTGGCCTCCTTCATTTTTTTTATTTGCTCGACTAACTTCTTATCCCGTTCAATTGCCTGACTTATTTCCTCCTTCGTTCTATAATCCAAGGGTATCAAAGGCAGGTATGTCGGAAGCTTAAACATGGATATCAACAATTCCGTTTTTACATCAAATTCATACTTTTTAAATGCAGTGATGTCTGCAAGTTTTTCCGAAGGACAGTCCGAATCTATTGTCAACACATAGCCAAGCGGCGAAAATACCATTTCAGAACAAAGAACAATTTTCCCTGGTGAATCCAGTTTCCCAATACCCTTAAATGGACTAAAGCGCATTTGTCCTTCAGAATTTAAAAAAGAATAAATTTTGAATCTGTCCGACAATTCATTGTTTCTTGGTTCCTTTACAAAATTTGCCAATTCCGAATATTCCAGGGAATGCCAGGAGCCATTCAGCGACAAAAACATAGAAATAATTTGTTTCAAAATTTTTAATGGCTCGAGGTCTTTTACAGTGTATGCAATCGGTTGAGAATTACCAAACGATATTGCCTCTGCTGCCGCCATAACCCAATCCGAATACGGATTCACATAAGTTCTGCCTAAAAAGTTATTGCAGTCTTCACATAAAGAATAGAAACCGGTACCTCCCTGAACAATTTTCCCCTTCACCGTAGAATTTAAAGGGTCATTATCTTTGACATACTCATCAAAAGAAACAACACGATATTTAGTATTCTTATTGAATGCCACCCGGGGAGGAACATGCTCAAAGGTCAAATCTTTGGCATGCCCACAAAGTCTGCATATTCCTTGTTGCATTTTAGCTCTACTCATTTTTAATATCCCTCCTATCTATTCTGTTCTTTTGCTCATCAGTGATAGGTGTTTTAACTGTGTGGCTTGCATTAAACGCAGCTTCCTTAAACATTTTCCATATTTCCCAACATCCCAGTAATACGATAACTAAAGACATTATCCCGAAAGAAACAAAATCTATCAATGATGGGTCTCTAAAGAATTTGAGGTCGGAAAACTTTTCTTTTAACAGACCAACCCCAACGTTCAGTGCGGCGTTGACAATAATGGAATATCCAATACCTGAGAACAAGCATTTGCCAAGGCTTACCAGGATGTTTGCCCAACCAGTACCGTGTTCATTCTTTTTTCTAACATGGTAAATGTAGTGGAATACGCCAACTCCAATGCCAATCATAGTAATTAACCTGCCTCTTATTGGAGAGTCAAGAATCGGTATTGTGATTTGAAATAAATTTTTTCCTGTGTACCCTTTACAAATTAAAACGCAGCATGGAATAAAAATAACCAGGAAAGGAATGTATTTGAACCAAGTTTTATATGAGAGGCCCTTCATAACTCAATTCAGTAACTGTTATTAAAAGCATTTACCATTGGCGTTTCATCCTTGTCGGAACTGTTACCTATGGCAGCCCCGATAGCCGCTCCAATAATAGCTCCTTCTGGACCAGCGAGAAGACCGACTAAACCTCCTATAAGAGTTCCCGCAACGGTTCCGGTTTTCTTCTCAGCTTCCGCATAAACTTCTCCAACGTGATAGGAATTGTTGTCATTGATGGTAAACCACTCACCACCAAAATAATTACGCATAGCTTGCCTATGGGGGAAGGTTACATTCAGATAAACCTTGCTGTTATTGACCTTGCTAAAAACATAGAGCTTCATTCACCCTAAGTATTAATGTTTAATTCAAAAGTATCGCTTTTTAACTCTTTTAGAGAATTGAACTTCCTCTTATTGTCAACAAGAACAGTACACAAATACTATAGCCCGTTACCTTGTATTTATAATTATCGTGTTGTCCTTAATTGTGATAATTATTGCATTATCATCACGTGTTATCAAACATTTTCTTTTTTTCCTTTTATTCCCAACATTTATATCGTAAGGGTGATCGACAAATGGATAATATTGTTTAATGGCAGACCTGTGATCACCTGGCCCATCACTAATGATTACAAGTTTAGGTTTAAAATAGGTAAAAAGATTTTCATGAAAACCATTAGGCCTTCCGTGGTGCGATGCAACAAATATATCCACTCCTTGAATGGCATTCCGGAACTTGGGATTGCTTAACAGCTCTTTCCACGACGGGCCTTCATTATCGCCGGTAAGCATAATTTTTTTGTCCCCATAACTCATTATCGTTACTACGCTATGGTTATTTATATTAGAGATTCCTGATTTATAGGGTTTAAAAAACTCAAAACTGACGCCCCCGTTACTTGAAGGATGTAAAGGACTGCTTTTAGTGATATACGTATTAGGCCAATTTTCATGTAGGTCGAAGTAATGGTCATATTTAGCTTGATCTTTTTCACGAACTTCCTTTTTATAGCTGGTCAAATATTCAGTTAACTGTTTTCTGTCAATCTTCATTGGCCGAACGAAATGCCGCATTTCATTATGAAATCCATGTTCTACAAAAGAGGTAATGTCATCAATATGGTCCCGATGAGGATGCGTTATTATAAGGGCATCAATGCTTTTAACTTTATATCTCGTTTTTAAATGGGTAACTGGACTGAACTGCGTATTAAAGTTCGCGCCCAAGTCCTTTAAGATTCGTTTTCTGTGTGGAGTTAAAATCGAAATCGCATTGCCATGTTCCACATTCCAAATAGCTACCTTTAAACTCATGAGCTACGGCGTTAAATTTGCATCAATACGTTTTGTAATATAGGAGGTCTGTTTACGATAACTGTACAAAAACAAAACGAGAAGAAGAAATAAAATAATTGGAAAACTAACCTTATGCGGTATATGCCAGTAAGCAAGATTATAATGTTTGTAAATTTTCAGCAGTACGAGCAGGGATAACATAGAAATGAGCGTACGGTACGTATTATTTACTTCTGACAGCAGTTCTATTTTTTCGTCCTGTTTCGACGCCAGAACAAACCGTTTGTAATCGGCGAATTTAATAAATTTGACCTTTTTCAATGCTGGCTCAATCAAGATCGAACCAATCCGACTCACGACCATACCAATAAAATAGTAGAGAAAAGCACCTATGAAATTGTTTTCAACGATCAAGTCCAGGTTAATTCCATACTTGCTTATAATAGCAAATAGCACCCCAGGTAGAAGGTAATTGAAAAGGTGATATGAGGAAAGCTTATCTAAAATCTCTTTCATTTTGTCCAGTTTCTTTCTGACACGATAGTCTGTTCCTCCGGGCCAATCGATAAAGAGATGTTGCCATGGTGCTTTGTAGAACAAACCCTTACTGAAGCCAGTTTATTGTAATATGCGTAATCGTATTTGTGTCCTTCATGATCGGACACTATGACGTATTTTGGTTTAATATGCTGAAAGACATCCTCATTAATATTGTCAGGACTACCGTGATGAGGAGCAAGGAACACATCCGCCTTTAATTTGTCCTTACCGTAATGTTCATAGATATCCTGCCACGCATCTTTAGTAGCGTCACCTCCCAATAATATGCTTATCCCCCGATGTTGGATTTTCAGAACATAACTTAAATGGTTATGTTCCTCTGAGTCCTTAGCAAGATCTATCAGCTTTTTTGTAGGTGAGAGTACCTCGATATTATCTTGATTCCAAAAATCACTACTTTCGTCCCTCAATATTTTGTGAGCTTTAGGTTCCGAGGAACTAACACGCAATTTTTGGTAGGCCTTCCAATCTGCTGAATCATATCCACCAAGGTGCATGTTATCCGCATCTACTTCCTTTTCATGATCCGTGTCCCAAAAATTATAAATGGTCTTATGCTTTATTAACTCAGCTAAACCTGACATGTGGTCCATATCAGGGTGTGTAAGAATAAACCGGAAAATATCCTTCTCACGATAATTATTCCGGATGAAGTCTATTGGACACTGCAGCGTTTCTTCTTTGTCATCAATTCGGGAGTTATCTATATCGACAACCGTGAGTCTACCTGAAGGAAATAAAATAACGGTACAGTTTCCCTTACCTACATTTAGAAAATCAACTTTTAACATTGAATTATGATTTTAAACATAAACATTGAGCAAAGCTCAATCATTTATCCTTCAAAACCAAGAAATCCCATTTCCCGACCCGAAACATTTTTGCCGGGTGGTGCCACGTGGTGCCAGGTGGTGAAGCCTCCCTTTCCGATTCATTGGCTTCTGGCCGGTTCATTTTTGCAAGTGGGGCTCCAGGAACCCCGACTGAAACATGCCTTCCAATCAAACATTTCCGACACAATTGCCAGGATTTCACGCCAAGACCCGACTTTTCAGTGAGACGTTTCTTCCTGGGAAGAAAGGTTAATTTTTGAGAATTTACCTATTTTTGAATGCTTGAAACCTCTGTTGTTAATACTGGATGATTGGGAAGGGCGAATTGCCAAAAGCACCTGCTGGACCCAATTAAGTGACAGTGTAGATATTCAATTTGTGTCGGAACATAGTGAATCCATTCCAGACACCGTATTAAAGCGCGCCGAATTTCTGATGGCCTTGCGGGAAAGGACTACTTTAACCAGGGATGCATTTGAACGCATGCCGCAATTAAAACTGGTACTACAAACCGGCGGACATGCTTATCATATCGATCAGGCAGCAGCGCAAGAGAGAGGAGTTAAAATCGCATTGGGTCGCCGCGTAAAAGCTCCTTTGATAACCGTACCCGAATTAACTATAGCAATGATGCTCGGCACGATGCACCTGCTTCCTCAGGCACAACAAGCCATGAAAAAGGGCGACTGGCCATTGCTAACTGGCAGAACCTTGAGTGGTCGTCGGTTAGGAATATTGGGTATTGGAAGGCATGGTAGTCGTGTTGCACATATTGCAAAAACTGCATTTAACATGGAGGTGGTAGCTTGGGCAAGACCGGGAGGAAACGTTCAATCACCAGGGGATATACCAAGAATCCCGCTTGATGAACTTCTTAGTTCAAGCGATGTTGTTAGCATTCACCTGCGACTATCAAAGGAATCAACTGATCTTTTAAACTCAGAACGAATTCAGAAAATGAAACAGGGATCAGTATTGATAAATACCTCTCGTGGAGCAATTGTTAATGAACCTGCTTTGTTAAACGCACTGACCAATGGTCACCTTTCGGGAGCCGGATTGGATGTATTTGCCACGGAACCCCTTCCTTCTGATTCACCCCTACGCTCATTAAATAATGTAATCCTAACCCCTCATATTGGATGGACTGTCGAAGAAGTATTTGAAGAGTTTGCTCAAATAGCATGTACCCAACTTCAACAATACCTGAACGGCTCATTGCCTGAGTCGGAATTACTGTCAATGGGTAAATAAACAGTTAGACCCGAAACATTTTTGCCGGGTGGTGCCACGTGGTGCAAGGTGGTGGTTTCTCGTCCATAGGAAACCAGCGAGTTATGAGCCTCTCGAAAATGTCCCAGGAATAGAACCCCTTCAAAGGAGAGCGACTGAAACATGCCCTTCTACTGAAACATTACTGAAACATTTTTGCCAGGTGGTGCCAGGTGGCGACGGGTGGTGACGGCTTTTTTGGCGTTTAGAAGCAGAAATGCCCCCAGATTCGCGTTCTGGAGGCATTTTCGAGTGATCTATGTAGCCCGTAGGGCTATACAACCCACTTATTTGCATTGGCTTACCTCCTTAAACACCAGTAAAATTAGGGTTTACTTGTTTTTGATTAATTAATACTTTCTCTTGTTTTCACACTATTTGTTACTCTATTGTTACTTGAGTAACAAAATAATATTATATTTGTCTAACATTATCCAACCAAAGGAAACAAAGAACAAGTGAAAAGCTAAGTTCCTTAACTGGTAAGGCATTCAAAAGTAAAAAGAATAATCTAAACCGGGTAACAAATGAGTGTAAATTTAAGAAAGAGGAAAAACAGCGACGGCAGTACTTCCCTATTATTGGACATTTACCACAATAGCAAGCGACAATACGAATTTCTCAAGGAATTAAAGCTAATCAAGCCCCAGACACCCGTTGACCGGGAGGAAAACCGGAAACGGTTAAAGCTGGCCGAGCAGATCAAAAATAAAAGAGAACTGGAATTACAAGGGGATGATTATGAAATTACTCCGGCCTTCAAAAAAAATATCGACTTTGTAAAATTCTTTGACAATTTCGTGAACAGCTACACGAAAAAGGACAAACGAATCCTAGAGGCTTGTTTAACCAAATTTAAAGAATTTATGACCGAAACGGGCGTTACCACACTTACCACAAAACAGGTCAATGAAAGCCTCGCAAATGAGTTTAAAGAACACCTGGAAGAAACCCTGAACGGAGAAACTCCGGCCAACTATTTCAAGAAGTTTAAAAAGGTTCTGAAAAATGGGGTTAAGCAAAAAATATATTCCTTCAATCCGGCCCAGGAACTCACGGCCAAAAGGAATGAATCAATAAAAAAAGAAGTTTTAACATTCGATGAAATACAATTGCTTGCCGGAACCCCCTGCACCAATGATGAGGTAAAAAGAGCTTTTCTGTTTTCTTGTCTTTCCGGGTTGAGGTTCTGTGATATAAACGTGCTGAAATGGAAACATATAAACGGGAATGTTTTAAAAATAACCCAGCTAAAAACGAGCAAGCAGGTAACTATTAATCTGAATGAAAATGCTTTGCAGCTTATTGGTAAGGCCGGAAATAAAGAGGAATTAGTCTTTAAGCTCCCCTCCCATACCGCCTGTATTAAAGGTTTGAAAGTATGGTGTACTAATGCCAAGATCAATAAAAAAATAACCTGGCATTGCGCCCGGCATTCATTCGCTACGAATATTATTTTTTACGGTTCAGACGTAAATAGTGCCAGTTCCCTACTCGGACATAGTTCTTTAGCCTACACACAACGATATTTAAGAGTAGTAAATGAATTGAAAGAAAAAGCGGTTCAGAATTTACCGAATATTAACCTGTAATAATAACTTTTCAAAACATACATGAAAAAAGAATTTATCGCGGAATTGTTCACCAAATTTGAAAATGCATGTTATATCTATGAAGGTGTTGAATGCTGGAGTGCAAGAGAGTTACAGGATATTTTAGGATATACCAAGTGGGATAATTTTTTAAATGCCATTGAAAAGGCAAAAAAATCCTGTGAAGGAGCCGGGGAGAAAATTTCCGATCATTTTGCTGACATCGGGAAAATGATCGAATTGGCTAAGGGGGCGCAAAGAACGGTTCCTGATTTTGCTTTGTCAAGATATGGCTGCTATCTGATTGCACAAAATGGTGATCCGGCTAAACCCGAAATTGCTTTTGCCCAAACCTATTTTGCAGTCCAAACCCGGAAGCAGGAAATTATTGAACAGCGTCTACTCGATATAGCAAGGGTAACAGCGCGTGAAAAACTTTCCAAGTCAGAGAAAAAATTGTCCGGTATTATTTATGAGCGTGGAGTAAACGAAAAAGGTTTTGCTATCATCCGTTCCAAAGGGGATCAGGCTTTGTTCGGGGGCTTTTCCACCAATGACATGAAAAGAAAAATGATTATTCCTGATGGTAGACCATTAGCCGACTTCCTGCCAACTCTAACAATAAAAGCAAAGGATTTTTCAACCGAACTTACCAGCCATAATGTAATAGAGAAAGACTTAAAAGGCGAAAACGCTATTACCCAAGAGCATATTGAAAACAATAAGGCAGTACGAAAAATGCTTATTGGACGAGGCGTTAAGCCCGAACAATTACATTCAGAGGAAGATGTTCAAAAAGTAAAACGCAGATTGGAAAGCGAAAAAAAGAAAGCATTAAAAAATTTAAAGAGGAAGAAAAAGTAACCTGAAATTTGAATCTTTCTCAAATCTAATTAGGCCGTCAACAACGGCCCAATTAAAAAAATAAATAAACTGCCAAATGTTAGACCAAGAGGGATACCAGTTAGATCAAACTAAATACACGGAAAAGTATTTATTGCAACCAGCTCCCGATTATGAACGTAATTTTAAGATGGAATTCGATGCGTTCAAAGTGAAGCATGGAGGGGATGGTTCTGTATATATAAAGAATGAGTTAAGGGAGTTCCGGGAACTCTCGCGCATCGGAAGCGGGTATGAATTGCTTAATGATGAAACAAAAGGTCAATTCGGATGGAGTGATAGAAACTTGGATAAAACCGGAAGACGCATATTTCTCAAAGCGACCAAACCCGACTACGAGTTTTTTAAGTCTTGTACTTTATCCAAGATTGATTTTCTTGAAAAAAAACTCATAGAAATTGAAAACCTACATCTACCAGGAGAGAGGGGATTTCAACCGAATCCCGTACTGAATGAAATTATTTTTCCTGGTTATGTGAATCAGTTTGATGTTATTGAAAGGGAACTTATCAGCAGGAAATACCTGACCGATGAATATAAATGGATTGGAACTAAAACAGCCCTGTGCGAATTTCTTGTGGTTATCATCAATTTAGATTACCCCCTTAAGAAAAAGAACGGTAAACCGATTAAACCACTTGCAATAAGAAAGTTTTTTGAACAGAGGTACGGCGTGGGTAGTGGATATCTGGCAGAGCAGTTTAAACCTAGTAACCAGCCTGAATTTGAAACTGCAAAAATCATCTTTCAATTTATCCCTCCACATGAAATAAACTGATTTTCATTCCCGTTTTTCCGGGAATCATTCCCGTTATAATACCTATCAATTTATTGGAACCCTTTATTTAAAGGCTATTCGGCTGTTTATTAATTCCCGTTTTCTTGATGATTTCCCATTTTTATGAATTTTGCTTTTAGATAACCAATACTTAAAGCAATGGCAGAAAAAGAAATCTTAAAACAGCTCAACAGTATAGTAGCAATGCTGACAGAGCAAAAAACACATTCAAATAATGTGTTAACTTTCAATGAGGCAGTAAAATTCCTTGATCTTTCCCCCTCCTACTTGTATAAGCTCACAAGCGGAGGAGAGATACCGCACTATAAACCAAACAATAAGAAAATCTACTTCAACCGGGAAGAACTGGAAACCTGGTTGCAAAGACACAGGGTAAAATCAAATGCTGAGATCGAAAACGAAGCCAGCACATACGCAACTCTTAAAAAAGGGAAGCTATGACCTCTTATAATAATAGTAACATACTCACCGATTCGGTTAGTTTAGTTAAAGAGGAAATTGAAATTCCGGGGTATGACACAATAGCGTTCCGATTGGAACAGTACGATGCGCCGGATATTGATTTTATGGGGGAGTTTCCTTGCCTAATGAAAAATCGCAAGGATACATTCTTTCCAAATGGGGCTATAAAGGCCTGCGAAGGCTTTGTAGAGGGGTTTCACGTCACGGCATATCCACACATGGTAAAAATCAGCGGAAGCCTTGTAAAGCTCCTGAACGGTCATAACATTGCCGGATTAAGACCGGATCACGTTGCCGGGGCAATAAAAAAACTTTCTTCTTTGCTTCTGAATTTGCCGTTGGAAAAAGCCCTGATTTACCGGATTGACATTGCAACGACCTTTTTGATGTGTAATCCCTTTCAGGATTACACAAAACTGTTTATCCGGGCCCCTCGGTTCTATCAGGAGGATAGCAGCGACACTAAGTATTTTTTCAACAGCAAGAATTTAGGTAAGCTAAATTCCAATATAATTTTACTTTTTTACAACAAAGAACAGTGGTTCATAGATAAAAAGATTGAATTACCCTTCCCTATCAAAAACACATTGCGTTATGAAATGCGGTTGCGGAGGCTTTCCAGGCTATTAGGACAGCGCAATATTTGTCCGGCTGATCTTGCAGATGAAGCATTTTTTCAGCGACTAATTGACCTATACAAAAAACACTTTTTCAGCATAGCCACAATGGGAGAGATTAACCAACACCCACGGAAGTACACAAGTAAATCATTTATGCTTTATACGGCTCTTAAATCCTTCTTGTGTGATGGGCTTGGGAACACTCTGGGGAGCATTGATGAGTTACCCGCAAGCAAAGCTCAGGTATGGAAGATAAAGAAGGACGTTATAAACCTGTGCAACGATTCAGACCTGACAAGCAAGAGCCAATTAATCACGGAGCTGGAAAACAAAATTCAAAGATGCAGTTAAACTTTAGACCCCCGGTATCAAGACGATGGCCCCTGTCAACTTCAATACAAGTGGCACTGGCCTCCCGGTTTACGGGTACAAAAAAAATTAGAAATTGTGAAAAACGGCAAATTCAATTTGTACAAAATAACAAATAAAACTCTCAGATCAATGATAGGCTCCGGCTCATGAGGTAGGTAAAAGGCATACCGGCATTTTGACATAGATAAATAGAAAGTATGACAGCACTTGAAATTATTGTCCCGGTAAAGGGCGGCATTAAAGGCCGGGAGATGCAACAACTAATAATCCTACACGCTTTGTTATGTAAAAAGCCCACCCTAGAATTAAGGGTTTTACTTCATATGATCCGTCATAGTGAGAATGGAAAATTTGCTGTTCAAAGGGGCTACCGCGATCAAATGGCAAAAGAAGTTAGCAGTACCTCAGTCAGTTTGAGAAACTCCTTAAATCAGCTTGTAATGAAGGGATTGATACAGTATATAAGTAATGGCAAAGGCTCTAATTTAGGCAGCTACAAAATACATTGGGCATTACAGTGTATCCGCTGGGAGGATGAAAGGTTTGTTTTCAAATTTTACCCTTGTATTGGAGAACATGAGTTGCAAATCTCTCATACCTGCACCTGAATTTCTGCCGGACTTCCTAAAAATCACCTGAAGGATGATTTCAAGTTTACCCCCTAAAAGGATGGTTTGGCCTGTGCCCCTTCGACGCGTGCGTGTAAATTCCAAAATTGACTAACTTTAGTGTAAATGGTTGAATCAATGTAGAAGAAGACACTTTTAAATATTAGCGTTAGCTGTTCTCGTACTGAAAACTGAGAAATTTCAACACACACGTAGAATAAGCATAAACGCTTGCGTCAAGGCGCAGGCTTTATCTTATTCGTGTGTGGGCGATTCTCAGTGCCTCAGTACGGTAAGTTAATTGTCCTGCGCCCCTTTTTTTATATAACCTGCTCAGGGACTTGGCAAAAACAATCGTTTAATGAAACAAAAAAACGAAACGAAAAAATGTACCTTTTGCGGCCAATTCAAAGAAATTAAATCTGGTGTATTAGGTGACATTTGTAATTCCTGTTTCGATCTCTTATCCTCAATAAAACCACCAGAAACCTATTATCCTGAAAAGTCAGAGCATGTTAAAAACAAATATGACATTACACTCAGGGCTTGGAATGTAGAAAGAGAAAAAATAAAACAAGGGTATTTTTGGTATAGGCTATTTGGGGTTTTACCAGATAAAAAATTAAATGCTTGGGAAAATAAGAATCCTAAACCGCAGCAGCCAGTTTTGAGAAGATTTTTTGATCCTGCGGCGGAGTTGACAAACCGGGATCATACAATATTGTTTATTTTTTTTCATTGGCCAACTTATCCCCCTATTTGGGTCGATATTAGGAATCAGGTTCTTGAAAGAGATAAGGCCAGATGCCAGATAACAGGCTGTCCGTCCAGATATAGGCTTCATGTTCACCATAAAACTCCCATCGGGGCCGGAGGCAAACATTTTTTTGAGAACCTAATAACTCTTTGTGAATTTCACCACGCTTTAGAGCCTGGACATAGCGAAATGTTGGGCAAAATTAGAACACCACATTTTACCATCGTGAGAGGACATTTAAGAAATGGTTCCTACATTACGCCACATACAAGAAGGTTAAGGCTTATTACTCTGGACGAATTAAATAAAATAAATGAGTATTATGCATTCGCCTGCCCTTACTGTAATAATTTACAATTGCTGTTCAATATGGATTCCGCAAAAAGTAAAATCGAAATTTCATGCAAATGTAATTTTGCTTGGACTGGCCCGCAATTATTGGCAGAGGAAAGTGGCCCTCAAATTGCTGGAGTTTTAATCCCAACTAAAAATAAGGGTACTTTTGAAAAATAAATTAATTGTTCGTTTCAAGAAAATATTAAATGATAGAACTGGATCCATTTGAACTGACACCAGAGGAAATGAAATCTGCGGATAATATTCCCCCTCATTTAGTCCATATCATTAATGAAGAAGGGGTAACGCGCGAAAACATTGATCGGATAAGGGACGAAAGGTTCACACCGAAAGATGAAAGCCTGCTGATCCTAAAGGAACTCTTACAGAAAGCAAAAACAGAAAAGACGCATAAGAGTGAGCTGGGCCAATATGAGGAAGCACTAACGCCAAACCAAAGGGCAGCCCTAAAGTTGAAAGAGGCTATGGAGAAAGCAAAGACATGGGAGAAGGAGCAGAAGAAAAAGAATACCCCTCCCCCGGATGAAAATCAGCTCAGAATCGAAAAGTAAACAAACTCAAAAAATGGACAAACTCAAAATTTTATCGAGGAATCAGGAAAGGCAATTGAGAGTAGAACAGCTGTCTATGATTTTGAAAGTGAAAGAGGACATGCAAAAGATCATTGATAGGGATTATGCTGAAAAAGCCCTTTCAAAGGAGAGCCTCCGAATTGCGAAGTAAAGCCCCGCCAAATAGAACCAAGATTCACCCGGAAAGGGAACCGGGTTAACTTTTCCCGAAACCTGGTATTATCCCAATTCTTGTTACTCTATTGTTACTTTAAAAATAAAAAACGCATGTAAACTTTTGATTTACATGCGTTTATAGCGTTTGTTTTGTAGCCCGTAGGGGAATCGAACCCCTGTTACCAGAATGAAAATCTGGTGTCCTAACCCCTAGACGAACGGGCCAAAAATTTAAACCAACATCCTTAAAATTTAAGAGGCTGCTTTGTTTTTGGGAGGGCAAATGTAACACTAAGAAAGAAATTCGCCAAATTTTTGTTTCAGCTAAATACGCTACTTTAGTCCGATGTACGGTTCTGAATTGCAATCAGCCGAAAAGCTTGCTGCTCAGGGACTCCTGAGTCCTTCCGAACTCGGTTCCATAAAGGATTCCTTCAAAAACAGACTTTTCTCCCTCCATTGGGAACTTCGCAGCATTCTTTTTCTGGGCATTTCCCTTTTCACCACAGGAATCAGCATGCTGGTTTATAAAAACAGTGACAGTATCGGGCACGGGGCGATCATCGCTTTTATTGCGATGATCTGCACCGGCTGTTTTTACTACTGTTTTAAAAACAGACAACCGTATTCCAATGAAGAGGTAAAAAGCAAGACTTCCTTTTTTGACTATGTCCTGTTGCTGGCCTGCATTCTGCTGGTTACCCTTCTCGGATACCTCCAATACCAGTACACTATTTTTGGTGACCGTTACAATCTGGCCACCCTGGCTCCTGCCCTTCCCCTGCTCTTGTTTGCATATTTCTTCGACAACAGAGCTGTCCTTTCCTTAGGAATTACAGGTCTTGCGGCAAGCATAGGGCTTACGATTACCCCTCTCGAAATGCTGAACTCAAGCAACTTCTCCTCCTTTTCCCTGATCCTGACAGCCCTTGTTTTTTCTCTCGTTACATGGATTACGGCCCATATTCTGGCAGGCAAAAACGTGAAGAAACATTTCAGCTTTACCTACTCCAACTTCGCAGCCAACATGGCTTTGGCTGCGACCCTGGCCGGACTTTTCTCCGACAACTTCAAATTCTTCTTCCTGCCTTTGCTCCTGTTCTTTTCCTGGATCGTATACCGGTATTCGATTCGCGAAAAATCAATTTATTTTTTATTGATCACCTGCCTCTATGGCTACATCGGGCTCTCGTACCTTTTCTTTTACCTGCTCTTTCACACCTTCGAAGAAACCTTCAATCACTCCGAAATCCTTTTCATTTATAGTGCGCTGGCCTACCTGGCCGCAACCTGTGTTCTGGTCATCCGCTTTTTTCGCAATTACCGTAAAATCCTTAATCTCAGTGAATGACAAACCCCGAGCCTGAATGGTTGCCTACGATAAAAAAAGTATAGAAGCCCTGCAGATCAATAAACTGGTCCGCAGGTGGTTTGCGCTCGGTTTAATTGAAGAGTCGACCAAAAACAACCTGAAGGCGTCCTGCATTTCCAAATTTAAAACAACACGCCCTATTGCAAAAGTCGGACTGTTTATTTTCACCCTCATTGCCAGTCTGGCTGTCACCGGATTTAGTATGCTGCTGACAAGCATTGGCAGAGATTCAGGACTGGGCTTCGCTTGCCTGATCGTTTCCGTCATCTCAATCCTGCTGAACGAAAACCTGATCAAGCACAAACACTACTACCGCTCAGGCATCGACAACGCCCTCACGTATTTTAGCGCCGCAACTTTTCTGACAAGTCTGGCATTTTTAATGACGGACCATCCTGATCATACTTTGCTGCTGTATTTCATAGCTTGTTTATTGTTCACCGCACTGTGCATTCGCTACTGCGACCTCATCTGCACAGCCGCAGCCTTTTATTGTCTGCTGGCTGTTTTTTATTACCTGCTTCACAACCTGAGTCTTGCACTGCTTCCTTTTTTCTTCATGCTGTTCGCTGCCCTGGTTTACTTTCTCTGCTCACGTTTCATCGAAAAACCAATCTTCCGCTTCCACAAAAACAACCTGCACACCCTTCGTCTGCTCAGTTTGCTGAGCTTTTACCTGGCCGGAAACTATTTCGTCATCCGCGAAGCAACCGAAAACATATTGAATTTTCAATTGAAAAAGGGAGACGACATTCCCATGGCCCTTTTCTTTTATTTATTCACTGCCATGGTGCCCTTACTCTACATCTACTGGGGGCTTCAACAGAAGGACCGCCTCATTCTCCTGACAGGATTGGGTATTACAATTCTGTCAGCCCTTACCTTCAAAAATTACTTCAGCCTGGGTCAGCCCGAAATCTTACTAAGCGCCGTAGGCGCTTTGCTGATCCTGTTGGCCTATTTCACTATCCGTTATTTATCCAGCCCAAAACATGGCTTCACAGCTCAGCCCGATAAAAACCACAGCGATCTCGAAGCCCTAGTGCTTGTTCAGTCCTTTGCAGGCAAACCAGCGGCTCCCAAACAAAACGCCGTTCAAATGGGTGGAGGAGATTTTGGCGGAGGCGGCGCAGGCAGCGGATTCTAGTCGTAAGCTCTTCCCTATTCGCTAATCGCTATTCTATATGATCCGTATCCGCCTGAAACCTGAATCCCAGTCGTTTTCCGGTAGTAATCTGCATGCTGTTTTCCACAGCCTGAATATCAGAAACAGTCACTTCTTTCACGCTGTCAAATGGAGGGGTATACATATCAAAATTAAGACAGTACAAAATGGCCGACTCAACGATAGCCTTCAAAGCCGTCTTGTCGATAACCGTATTTACAAAATCGGTATACAGGAAACCAAGCTGACGTTTCCCCTCTACAAAATAATGATTCTCCTTGTTTAAGAATACACGTCCGATCAGGTAGCCCAGATCGTTCACCCGGTTAAACTTAAACGAATCAGCCAGAAAATTAAAAATCTGAATCATTCCGCAAAACGACCTGAAATTATCTTCCTTCACATACGAAGTTTTCCAGATGCGGTGACTCTTGTCAAAATCGAAAATATTCGTGTGCATGTAAAAGATAACCGTATCCCCGGCCACCCTGATCTGAAACTGATAATCGTTCACATCCTTGAATTCAATTGCAATCCGCTTATCCACTTTCTGGTACTCCTTGAGTTCATCGGCAACCTCCCTCACCACCGTCTTCAGCATTGCAAAAACGTCCACCGTATTGGTGAAAACATCTTGCTTCATGCTCGACTTTTCCTTCAGACTCCGAAGTATCAATTCCTTGGGCGAGGCTTGTTCCATTTCCGAAATGTATGAATATTTTCTACACTAATCGCTATTCGCTAATGGCTAATCGCTGATTAATACGCCCTTGCAAAAACTACCCGCTGCGCCGAAGGCTTACCCGAATACATGCACGTCCCCTCTTCCTTCTTATTGTTCAGCGGTATGCAACGAATCGTAGCTTTGGTTTCTTCCTTTATTTTTTGTTCGGTTTCCGATGTACCGTCCCAGTGGGCATAAATAAATCCACCCGGCGAGTCGAGCACCTTCTTAAAGTCTTCATACGAATCCACACTGTGCGTACCCGCTTTCATGCGGGCCGCAGCGCGGTCGTACAGGTTCTGCTGTATCTCAACCAACAGACGCTCCACGGTTTCAGACAAAACACTTTGCTGAATGGTCTCTTTGGTTTTGGTATCACGTCGGGCCAGTTCAACGGTCCCGTTTTCCAGGTCACGTCCGCCTATGGCGATACGCAAAGGAACGCCTTTGAATTCATACTCCGCAAATTTAAAACCGGGCCTCAGGTGATCCCTGTCATCAAACTTAACCGAAACTCCATTGGCCTCCAGATTTTTCTTAATTCCCAGTGCAACCACCGATATTTCCTTCAGATGCTCCTCATTTTTGTAAATAGGCACAATCACCACATGCAAAGGGGCCAGTTTGGGCGGAACAACAAAGCCTGCATCATCTGAATGCGACATCACCAGCGCGCCTATAAGGCGCGTCGATACGCCCCAGGAGCTGGCCCAGACATGCTCGAGTTTACCTTCCTTGCTGGCAAATTTTACATCGAATGCCTTGGCGAAATTCTGACCCAGAAAATGCGAGGTTCCGGCCTGCAGGGCCTTTCCATCCTGCATCAGAGCTTCAATGCAATAGGTTTCAACCGCGCCTGCAAAACGCTCATTGGCCGATTTAACTCCCTTTATAACGGGCACTGCCATCCAGTTTTCAACAAAATCGGCATATACATCCAGCATTTTTTCGGTCTCCGCAAGCGCTTCAGCTGCGCTTGCGTGGGCGGTATGCCCTTCCTGCCATAAAAACTCGGTCGTACGCAAAAAAAGCCGGGTTCTCATCTCCCATCGCACGACATTCGCCCATTGATTAACAAGGATCGGCAGATCGCGGTAACTTTTGATCCACCCCCGGTAAGTATTCCAGATAATCGTCTCCGAAGTGGGTCTGACAATCAGCTCCTCTTCGAGTTTGGCCTCAGGGTCGACAACGACCCCTTTTCCGTCTTCATCATTTTTTAATCTGTAATGTGTAACTATGGCACATTCTTTGGCAAAACCTTCCACATGTGAAGCTTCTTTGCTGAAAAAAGACTTAGGTATAAAAAGCGGAAAATACGCATTCACATGGCCCGTATCCTTAAACATCTTATCCAGTGCCTGCTGCATCTTTTCCCAGATCGAATAG
>Ga0206879_1030_pt1 | contig 33493 bp, 27 predicted proteins | sample Alteio_BWOrgCont_5_FD_152897 | JGI IMG/M metagenome (GOLD analysis project Ga0206879, IMG submission 152897) | Enriched cells from forest soil in Barre Woods Harvard Forest LTER site, Petersham, Massachusetts, United States -... | ecosystem: Environmental > Terrestrial > Soil > Temperate forest > O... | reverse complement strand
GGCGTCCTTGTACTTAGCTCTCAGCGAGTAGATGGCACTCATGTCCACTTCATTAAAAGTGGTCAGCATGGCTGTTGTATTTTTAACTGCAACCAGACGTTGAGCAAGTTTTTTACGAAGGGGGCTCATTTTTTGTCGTTTCGCCTCGCGTGCGCCTGCAGTTGCTGCTTCCGGGACAGCCAGCACATCGCCTTTCGTAATCCTCCCATCCTTTCCGCTGGCCGTAACCTTTGTAGCCTGAATGTTTTTTTCATCCATCAGTTTCGCAGCTGCGGGAGAAGGGAGACCGGAAGCATAGGAAACGGGGTTTTCAACACCGTTGGTTTGCGTCATGTTTGCAGTTGCAACCCGGGCTTTGGGTGCTTCGGCAGTTGAGGCTTTCGTTTCCACCACAGCTGTCTTAGGCGTATCGGTTGCAACCGCAGCTTTAGGCTTTGCAGCCTGAACGGCCGATGTATCTATCGAGCAAACCACTGCCCCCACCTTTACCGTATCGCCTTCTTTGGCCAGTAATTTAACTGCGCCGGTTTCTTCGGCATTGATGGTCAACGTAGCTTTATCTGAATCAATTTCAGCAAGGGCTTCGTCTTTTTCAACAAAGTCCCCCTCTTTTTTAAGCCAGCGGGCAATCACCACTTCGGTAATCGATTCACCCGTACCCGGTACTTTTTGTTCGATGATAGCCATGATACATACTTGTTAAGACTGTTTCTAATCACCTGCTAAAGGTAAGGAATTACGCACTCTTTTTTTCAGTATAATTGGGCTCACGATTCACCGTATCACATTCACCTTGCCTGCGCGTTTTCTTTTTCTACCTCTTCCTTTGCTCTGTCGCCCGGTATATAGATATTTTAAAATAGAATGAATCCCCGGTAGTGGTTTTTCTCAATCATTCTTTATCTTTAAAGAAATACAGTTACGATCCACATTAGTATTAATATGATCCATCATAAATACCATTATGAACACTTCAATTAACTATTCTCACCCTATTCGCTTGTTTTAGTCGCCTGTTTCAACGCACTCATCGCCAGCAGTCGATCCACTATTCCCTGTTGCTGCTGGGCATGCACTTTGGCAAAGCCGGTAGCAGGGGTTGCGCTTTCTGTTCGGCCCAGGTATTGCAACCGGATATTCCCGAATGCCCGCATCATAAAGCTCCAGGGACCCATGTTTTCAGGTTCTTCCTGAACCCAAAAATAATCTTTGGCATTTTTGTATTTCAGCACCAGATCCTGAATCTGCTTTGCAGGGAATGGATACAATTGTTCAATCCGGACGATGGCCAGATCCTGGTAGCCGGCTTTGGCTTTGCCTTCGGCCAGATCGTAATATATTTTTCCGCTGCAAAAGGCGATTCGTCTGACCAGTGCGGGATTCGCCAAAGCATCGTCCATCACTTCCCGAAATCCTCCTGTAGTAAATTCCTGAACAGCGGATACACAGGAAGTGTAACGAAGCAATTTTTTTGGCGTAAAGCAAACCAGGGGCTTGCGGAATTCCCTTTTCAACTGTCTGCGAAGCACATGAAACTGATTGGCCGGAGTCGTACAATTGACGACCTGAATATTATTTTCAGCGCATTGCTGCAAAAATCGTTCGATACGGGCGCTGGAATGCTCAGGACCCTGGCCTTCATAACCATGCGGCAGGAGCAAAACAAGCCCACACATTCGTCTCCATTTATATTCAGAACAGGTAATAAATTGATCAACGACCGTTTGTGCACCATTGTAAAAGTCACCGAACTGGGCTTCCCAGATGACCAGATCAGAAGGAGAAGAGAGCGCATATCCGAATTCAAACCCGAGCACCGCGTATTCTGATAACAATGAATTGTAAATGCTGAGTTTGCCCTTCGCCCCAAAGCTGTTCAGGGGAACGTATTCTTCTTCCGAATCTTCAAGGGTGACCACTGCATGACGGTGAGAGAACGTTCCCCGTTTCACATCCTGACCGCTGAAGCGCACGTCTGATCCTTCGTTCATAAGCGAAGCATAAGCCATCAATTCGCCCATGGCCCAGTCGTAAGAATCTTTCGCTATCATCCCCTTACGTTCCTTGAAAATATTTTCGATTTTATTGAAAAACTTTTTGTCAGCAGGAAGTGTTGAAATTTTGGTCGCTATATCAAGAAAGAGTGCTTTATCAATCCCTGTGACCGGAGAGTTTTCAAAATCCGTTTCTGAAGCCATTCGCACGCCCTTCCATTCTCCGTTAAGAAAAGAGTCCACCTTGGTTTTTTCGGTTTGTTTGGCCTCTTCAAGATCATCACTCAGCGACTGCCTGAACTGTTTGTCGAGCTCTTTTGAATAGGATTCATCAATAACTCCTTCAGCAATCAATTGGGCTGAATAAATGTCCCTTGGATTGGGATGAGAGGCAATTGCTTTATAAAGCAGCGGTTGGGTAAAACGGGGTTCATCACCCTCGTTGTGCCCATATTTGCGATAGCACAATACATCAATAAAGACATCCTGATGAAAAGTCTGGCGGAATTCCATGGCCAGTTGTGCAGTATATACCAGGGCTTCCACATCGTCTCCGTTGACGTGAAACACCGGCGACAGAACAACTTTCGCCACATCGCTGCAATAGGTGCTCGAACGACCATCGAGGTAATTGGTGGTAAAGCCGATTTGGTTATTCACCACCAGGTGCATGGTTCCACCGGTCTTGAAACCTTGCAGCTGGGACATCTGAATCACTTCATAGACTACACCCTGTCCTGCAAGTGCAGCATCGCCATGCATCAGGATCGGACATATCTTATTCAAATCGCCCGAATGCCGGTGATCAATTTTTGCTCTGGATGCCCCCTGAACAACAGGATCTACGGCTTCAAGGTGCGAAGGGTTGGCCATCAGGCTCATATGCGTCCTTATACCTTTGCTGCTGACTTTGTCCGATGAAAAGCCCATGTGGTATTTTACATCCCCCTCAAATTCAGAATCCTCCGACTGACGGCCTTCAAATTCAGTGAAAATATCCCTATAGGGTTTCTCCAGGATATTGGCCAGAACATTCAGCCGGCCACGATGTGGCATACCAACTATAAATTCTGTCACACCCAGATCTGAACCTTTTTCACAGACGGCGTCCAGGGCCGGAATTACCGTTTCAGCGCCTTCCAGTGAAAAGCGTTTCTGGCCAACAAATTTGGTGTGCAGAAAATTTTCGAAAACAACCGCCTTATTGAGTTTGTCCAGTATTTTCTTTTTCTCTTCCAAAGAAAATTTCGGAGTGTTACGGCAGCTTTCCATTTTATCCTGCAGCCACTTGATCAAAACCGGGTTGCGGATATACATGTACTCTGCACCAACAGACTGGCAATAGGTCTGAGTCAGGTGATCAAGAATAGCTGATAGTTTTGCAGGTCCTATTCCAATCTGATCTCCGGCATGAAAAACCGTCTCGAGGTCAGCCGATGATAAGCCGAAGTTCTCCAGATCCAGCGTGGGTGTATAATGTCTTCGTTCGCGGACGGGGTTTGTTTTGGTAAACAGGTGCCCTCTGCTGCGATAACCGTTGATCAGATTGATTACATTGAATTCCTTTCGGACGTTCTCGGGTATGCTGACGTCTGAATTTTTTCCGGCAAATTCAAATCCTTCAAAAAATTTGCGCCAACCCGGTTCAACCGCATTTTCATCTTTCAGATAGGTTTGGTAAAGTTCCTCGATTGAACCTATTTCAGCATTACTCAAAAAAGCGTATTTGTCCATTGAAAACCGGTAATTTGCCGGTTCTAAATTAACAATTCCGGATGAATCTTCCGACTGGATAAACTCTTTTAAAACTAGTTAAAGCCCTGATTATCAGATTTATAATGTTTCCTGACAACTATTTTCTGCAATTCGCGCTTAATAATGAGATCAGCGATCGCCTCGGCCAGGCTTTCTGCAGAACCGTCGGAAACAATACCCGAAACTTTGCGCTCGTTGACATCGATTCGGTAGAGCAGGTCAAGCAGTTTTTTATAATTGCTTTCGATCAGCCTGGCAATGTGGGGAACAATCTGGTAAAGCAACTCGTTATAGGCATTTTCTGAATTCCCCGAAAATTTTATTTCCATTCCGTGCAGGTCAAAATCCTTGCGAATTTGCTCGGCAGTGGCATTCAGGTATTCGGCTTTATCGAAATAAGGAGTAATGTTCATTTCAAACGCAACCGCTCAACAATCCGGTTACCAATTAGGTGTTCGTTTATAATTTCATCCACATCGGTCAATTCAACGCCGGTATAAAAAACGCCTTCGGGATAAATAACCAGGGTCTGACCCCAATCGCAGATATCAAGACATCCGCTGCGTTGAGCTCTGATTTTTACAGGAAGATTCAGCTGCTTCAGTTTTTTCTTAAACGCATCAACAATCTGCATACCGTGCACTTCTCCGCAGCTTTTTCGGGCAGCTCCTTCGGCACGCTGGTTGGTACAGATAAATAGATGTTTATCGTAGATCATTCTTTTAAATTCACTATCACTTTTCCCGTTTTATCAAACCCCCGACCAGCACTTTCAGGTTGTTCATTTTTTCTTCACTGGCAGGTATTTCATTCAGATAGCCGATTCCTTTGTTGTAAAACTTAAGCATTTCAGCCACTGCCAGATCGCGTATGTTCAGGGAATCGAAAATACCCGTTACCGCTTCGACTTTTTCTCTTGCATTGGCAGCAGTAGCATTCATCCACAATTCGAGCTCTTCTTTTTTGTAAGCGTTCAAACCTGACAACTCCAGGGCCTTAAGCAACAAAAATGTCTTTTTGTTGGCAATGATGTCGCCTCCTTTTTGTTTGCCGAATTTCTCCTCCTCTCCGTAAGTATCCAGAATATCATCCTGCAGTTGAAAGGCAATACCGATGTTTTTCCCGAATTCAAAAATTCGTTTTGCATCTTCAGCCCGTGCCCCGGCAATCAGAGCGCCCGTTTTAAGGCAGGCCGCAATAAGGGTGGCCGTCTTCAGCTCAATCATCTGGAGGTACTCCGCTATGCTTACTGTTTTCAGTTTTTCAAAATCCATGTCCAATTGCTGACCCTCGCAAACGGCAAGAGCCATTTCACTGAACAACTCCAGAACCTGGAGGTTGGCACAACTGCTCATCAGCTGATAGGCTTTTACCAGCATCGCATCTCCGCTCAGCAGAGCAACTGCTGTACTCCATTTCTCGTGAACAGTTGGCTTAGACCTTCTGAGCGGAGCATTGTCCATGATATCATCATGGATCAGTGAAAAATTATGGAAAAGTTCAAGACCCAATGCAGGTTGCAGGGCCCGTGACACATCGGCATCAAACAGGTCGCAGGCCATAAGTGTTAAAACCGGCCGAACGCGTTTGCCTTCAAGAGAAAGAACATAACTCAAAGGTTCATAAAGCCGGGCCGGCCGCGCTTTTAAGGCACGGCAAAAAGAGCCAACCTCCCGGCTAATCAACTCCTGGAATTCAGAAATTCTGTTCAGGTTAGTACCGGTCTTTTTCAAAGGATGTATCGTGTATTGGCCAAAACCCGTTGAAGACCCTCCTCTACAGGAAGCATGGGCCGTTTGAGCAATTGCTTCATTTTGCTGATATCGGGTCTGCGACGGGTCATGTCTCCCTCTTCAAGTGCAGGCAAATGAACGATTTTCGATTTGCTTCCGCTCAGCTTAATGATAAGCTGAGCAAGGTGAAGAATAGGCAATTCAATTTCACCTCCGATATTCACCACATCGTTTACAAAGCGGCTTTCGTAAAAGGCATTTGTGGTAGCTTCAATGTTGTCATCTACGAAACAAAAAGTACGGGTCTGCATCCCGTCCCCGTAAATCGAGATGTCCTCGTTTTTGAGCGCTTTCGAAATAAAGCGTGACACCACGAACTCCTTGCTTTGCTTGGGCCCGAAGGTATTGAAGAACCTGAAAATGGTATAGTCAATGCCGAACTCTTTTTTATACGATTTTAAAAACGCCTCTCCTACATTTTTTACAATAGCATAAGGCAATCGGGAATTCAAAGGGGTCGTATCCTCATTCTGGGGGTATTCAACGGGTTCGCCGTAAACCTCAGAAGAAGAAGAATAATAGATACGTTTAACATTTGTGTTTTTTGACAATTCCAGAATAGTACGAATGCCGTTTATGTCATTGAGTACTTTTACCGGATTTTCAAGCGTACGCTTTACCCCAACAACAGCAGCATAGTGAAATACATAATCAAAGGAATAGGACCTGAATACGCCCGAAATATCGTTGCTGTCGTTTACATCTGCCCGTATGAATTTAATATTGGCGTGTTGGGCAACAGGAATTTTATCCAGGCTGCCGGTGAGCAGATTGTCTACGATAACCACAAAATTCCTCGGGTTATCCGCCAGTTTTTCTGCGAGGTAACTGGGAATAAATCCGGCGCCGCCGGTGACTAATATCTTCGTTTGATTATCCATTTTTTAGTATATTTCCTTTTCCAGCGATTCGCTCCCTATATAAGCCCCAATAAATAGGTTCCATACCCGCTTTTCTTCAGCGGCTCGGCTAATTTACGAACTTGTTCCTTATCAATATACCCAAGCCGGTAAGCGACTTCTTCGATGCAACCTATGCGAAGGCCCTGGCGTTCTTCAATGACCTGTACAAACTGGGAGGCTTGCATCAGGGAAGCAAAGGTACCCGTATCGAGCCAGGCAGTTCCCCGATCCAGAATTCCCACTTTTAGCTTGCCCGCATCTAAATAATCCTTATTCACATCGGTGATTTCGTACTCTCCCCTGGCGCTGGGTTTCAGATTTTTTGCAATCTGAACCACACTGTTATCGTAAAAATACAATCCGGGAACCGCGAAATTCGACTTGGGCCGAATGGGCTTTTCTTCAATCGAAAGTGCTTTGCCGGCCGAATCAAACTCAACCACTCCGTAGCGTTCGGGATCTGAAACGTGATAAGCAAAAACCACTCCTCCGCTTGGATCGTTGTTATCCCTGAGCAGTCGCTGGAGTCCGCTTCCGTAAAAAATATTGTCCCCCAGAATCAAGGCCACTTTTTCTTTACCGATAAACTTCTCCCCGATTACAAAAGCCTGAGCCAGCCCGTTGGGAACTTCCTGAGCAGCATAACTGAATGAACAACCCACATTTTTCCCATCTCCCAGCAAGCGTTCAAATTGATGCAAATCATGAGGAGTTGAAATAATGAGAATGTCCCTGATCCCGGCCATCATCAGCACCGACAAAGGATAATAAATCATGGGCTTGTCGTATACCGGCATGAGTTGTTTGCTTACCGCGAGTGTCAGGGGGTGCAAACGGGTGCCAGACCCGCCTGCTAAAATTATTCCTTTCATAGGTGCTGTATTAAAAAAGCTTATTTAAAGTTCGATCTCTTCGAGTTCATTGTCAAGTTCTACATCCGAATTCTCAATGAAAGCCTTGCTTGTAATTCTCTTTTCGAGGGAGAGCAGAAAGCAGGGCAGTAAAACCAGATTCGAGCAATAGGCAACCAGCAGCGTAAAGGAAACCAGTATTCCCAAAGCCGCAGTTCCTCCAAACTGAGAAAACATAAAAATACCGAATCCGCAGGAGAGAATTATTGCCGTATAGATCATACTGATACCGGTTTCCCGGATCGTAAGTGAAACAACTGAAGATATACTGGTTTTGCGTCGCTTCATTTCCTGGCGGTATTTGGTTAAAAAATAAAGGGTCCCGTCGGATGAAATACCGAATGCAATGCTGAAAATAAGAATGGTACTCGGTTTCAGGTGAATATTAAAAAATCCCATAAGACCTGCAGTAAACAAAAGTGGAACCAGGCTTGGAATAACAGCTATGATTACCATGGGCCCTGTCATGAAAAGAAAAAACATGACAAGCGCGATGAGAAAAATAGCAAGCACGACACTTTCCAGCAAATTCTCCACCAGAAAGTCATTTCCCTTTAGGAACATCAGGCAGAAGCCGGTGGTGGTAATGGCACAGCGCTGCTCTTGCGGCAGCCAGACCCTGTTCTCGCTGTCGTAATTGAAAATGCTGTCCACACGGGGTTTCAATTCGTTGACCACCTTCTTCATTTTTATCGAACCAATATCGGCCATGTAAAGACTGATGCAGGCCGTCTGCCGGTTGCTGTCGATCAGCGCCTTGAAAAGACCTTGCCGGGCTTTGGCATCGCCCGCATAGTCTGAAAGCTTGCTCAGTTCCATGGCTCCGGGAAGGCGGTAGAATTTCGGGTTTCCGCCCTTATAGGCCTGGTAGGAATACTTGACGACCTCGGCAACCGACATCGGTTTTGAAAAAGAAGGATACCTGGCAAAAAGCTTTTGTAGTGCATTGATCTTATACAAAATACGTCCATTATCAGCAAAGACGCCGTTTTCCTTTTTGGTATCAATGACAATTTCGAATGGCAGTACGCCGTGAAAATTTTTTTCAAAATAACCCATGTCTGTATAAATGGGATGGTTCCTGGGCAAATCATCCACCACATAACCCAGGGATTTAATCAGGTACATACCAACGCCAGATAACAGCACAATGAACGCAACAACTACGTAAACCTTTTTCCGGTGATGGTGCACCAGATGGTCTACCTTTTCCAGAATTTTCGACACCCGTTTACCGTGCAGATGCCGGGTGTGTTTAACAGAAGGAGGAGGAAGAAAACTGAATACAATAGGGATAAACACAGTTGAGATCATGTACGTAGCCATGATGTTCAGGGAAGAAACCAGACCGAACTCATAGAGTATCCGGGTGCGTGTAAAACAGAAAACGGCAAAACCTATCGCTGTTGTTACATTGGCAAAAAACAGGGACACACCGATGCGCTCAATGGTTCTCGAAAGTGCCAGCCCCTGGATACCGTGTCTTGCAAACTCAACATGGTACTTATTCAGCAGCAGGATGCAATTCGGAACGCTGATGACGATCATCAGCGGCGGAATAAGTCCCGTCAGTACAGTAATCTTGTAGCCCAGCAGCGCCAGGGTGCCAAAGGACCATACGACAGCGACCGCAACAACAATAAGGGAAAAAAGCACGGCATAAAAATTTCTGAAAAATAAAAACAAAATAAAAATCGTAACCAATAAAGCCAGAATCAGAAACAAGATCATCTCGCTGGATATCATCCGTGTCATGGTCGAGCGGATATACGGCAGACCCGAATAGTGAACGACTATTCCATTCTTGCGGGAGAATGCATCGGCTTTCACCTTTATGGCGTCGGTAATAACTAAACGGCTTTGACTGTTGAGTTCTTTATCTCCGAACGTGATGGCCATTACCGTGGCACGGGTTTCCTTGTTATAAATGTACCCGTCGTAAAACGGAAGAGCATTGATCAGGGCCTCGCTGCTGTCAAGTTCGGACTGAGTTTTCGGCATTCCCGTAAGTACTTTGACCAGTTCGAATTTCCCCAGGCTGTCGTTCTTCTGAAGATTTTTCAACCGGCTCAGAGAAACAACCCCTTCAATACCGGGAATAGATTTAATTTCTTCGGAAAGCCTGTACCAATCGTTGAAATGCTCCAGTTCAAACAGCCTGTCATCCTGTATACTAAGGACCAGCACATTTCCGTCCACTCCGAATTTGTTTTTAAAATTTTCATACGTAACGCTGGTGCTGTCAGACTCTGGCAAAAGGCGGGCGAACTCATATACGATCCTCACCTGAAAAGCCTTGTAGGCCATAAACCCGGTGATCAGAACAAGGATCACAAGCAGGGTAATACGGTTACGTAAAATAAAGCGGGAAACGCTGGACCACATAAGGCTTAAAAATACATAAACTTTAAACAATATTTCTCTCCGAACTAAAGTTTGACTTAAAAGACTGCAAGGTATGCTTCTGCTCAGCCTCTTCTTTTATTTCCAGCTTTTCTTTTTTGCCGGCCTGGCGCTCGCGCTGATTAACTTTTCCATCGTTTTCCCTTTTCTGATGCGCCTGCTGGGAAAGGGGTGCAGATTAATCAGAAAAGGTCTGTCAAAATCCAACTCAAGCCTCACCGAACCTGCAAAAGAAAATCCGTTCGTCTTCAGGTTCGAAACAACAGATGACAAATGGGTCAGCGTTCAGAATCCTTTCAGGGGAACACTGGTGGTCGGAGGAGCGGGCAGCGGTAAAACAGAGACCTATGCCAATGCAATCATCAGGCAAGCGGTGGACAAAAATTACTGCGGCATTGTTTATGATTTCAAATACCCGGCGTTAACAAATGAACTTCAGGCTGCTATAGAAGCAGCAAAAATCAATACAGTGAAAAAAAATGAGGTTAAATTTTTTACGATAAACTTCGAGGATCTGAAGAACAGCAATCGGGTCAATCCTCTGCATCCCCGCTATATCAAAAGCATTTCACATGCCGAGGAATACGCAACGGCCATTGTCAACAACCTGATTCCTGAGAGTATTCAGCGTACCGACTTTTGGGTGCGTTCATCCATTGCCTTGTTACAGGCCGCTATCTGGTATTTCAGAGAAGAGCGTTCGGAGAACTGCGATCTGCCGCATATCGTACGTTTTCTTCAATCCGACCCAAAAGAATTTCTGGAACTGATGCGTCAGCATCCGATTTGCCAAAACCTGATCAGCAGCATACTTACAGCTTACGACAGAAAGGCCGACAATCAATTGGCCGGAACAATAGGGACCTTGCAGCTCGCTCTCAACAAGATATGTGCACCCGAAATATCTTATGTGCTCAGTGGAAACGATTTCGATTTGAATCTTAACAATCCGGAGGCCCCGGCCTTCCTGGCCCTTGGGAATACACCCGGATTAATGGACACGTTCAGCCCGGTTCTTTCCCTGATTACAACGGTGGCACTTAAAATGATGAATGAAGAGGGTAAACAGCACAGCCTTGTTCTATTAGACGAGGCTCCAACCCTCTACATCCCAAAACTGGAGACCCTTCCGGCCACCGGTCGCAGCCGGAAAATAGCCGTTGTATTCATGTGTCAGGACATTTCCCAGATCAACGACAAGTACGGAAACACTAAAAAAGAAACCATCATCAGCAACCTTGCCAACCAGTTTTACGGAAGAGTGAGTAACCTTCAGACAGCTGAATACATTTCTAAATTAGTTGGCCGCAAAGACGTACGTATGGAAAATTTTGGCATTTCTTCAACAACCAGTCATTCCTATGGCAGAAGAAATTCCGGAACGGCATCCACTAATGAAAGTCTCTCCCATGGCTACAATTGGCAGGAACGACCGGTACTTAAACCCCAGGCTATTTTTGGATTCAAACAAGGCCAATTCGCCTCCCTGATCGCCGAACGGGAAGATCACCTGTCTCCTGTTTTCGTTGCAAATTACAAGAGGATACCTCCTTTTAAAAAACAATCAACAGTCCTCTGAAAGCTATCCAAAATTTTATAATTTAGGGACAACCAATAAGCCTGATCCTTTAACCCGTATTCTCTTATGCCCCGGCAAATAAATTTATTTTCTTCAGGTTGCCTTCTCATTTTATTCTTCATCTTCTCTTCATTTCAGCTAAAGGCCCAAAACGAACACAGGCCTGATTCGGTAAAACTGTATACGACTTATACGTTTACCATTATTTATGCAGGAGAATTAGAAGATAAAAACGTAAAGGAACTCGAAACCCTGTTTAATGGCTTGCCTACGATCCGTTACCTGAATATTGACCCAAAAACAAAAGTGCTTGTCGTTCAGGTTCAGGACACCCCCAATTATAAAAAACTGGTTTCTTCAGAAATCAAGCAAATCATCCTCGAACTGGGTGATTATGAGCTTAGACCCGAATTTTCGGTCGAAGAAAAACCCGCCATGTAGGACAATTTGTTTACATTTGGGCCAATGAAACGCTACCTATTTGTCCTTCTGTTTCCGGTGCTTTTTTGCGGGAATATCCTGGCACACGGAATTTTCGATTCCCTGCCCTCTTTCGGAGCCAGTGCAGGTTTACTGGTATTTCACGGTGCTGTTGGTAAAAACAACAATGTCAGCAGCCTGAGTGCCATCAGAGCCGGATTTTCGGTTTTTGGTCAGGAGCAGGTGCATCCTTATTTTGATGTGGCCCTGAGCGGTTTGTTTGGAAATGTATCGAATGTTCCAACCGCACAAACCGAAGGACTTAACTTTGAAACCAAAATTGCTCAGGCCGACCTGAGCCTGATTTTTCATACCGAAAAATTATTTCCCAAATCAAGTGTTACGCCCTATGCCGGAATCGGGTTCGGCTTTCTGGGATTCACACCCTATGGGGATTTGTACAACAACAACGGCGAACTCTATTATTACTGGTCGGACGGAAGCATACGCAACCAGGCCCAGAACTCTAACAATATGTACACAGCTAAAATTCTGGTTTTGAATTACAAATTTACAACCCCTCTGGATCCGGACAACACGTATTCCCATCATACGCTGATTTTTCCCCTGCAGTTCGGATTTAACTTTAACCTGCTCGACAATCTGAACGTGAGACTGGGTATGAATTATTATTATACGCTGAGCCCCTGGCTGGACAATGTAAAGGGCAGCGGAGCAAACGATTCGTACATCTATTGGAATGTGGCCATTGCGTATACCTTAAAGAGACATCCGATAGCAAAGTCAAGAGCTGATGACAGGCGCTATGACAAGGTTGATTTCAGCCAGTTTGATGCTGATTTTCCAAAACCCGAACCTGCTAAAAAGTAGGCCAAGGAGACCCGTCTTCAGATGGCCTGGGCAACCACAAAAGTGCTTCCTCCGATAAAAACCAGATCGCTTTTTCCTGCTGCTGACGTTGCTGATTTTACGGCCTTTTTAACGGAGGTGTAGGCTTTTCCGGTTAATCCGGCATTGTGGGCCTGCTGCATGAGTAGGGCCGCATTAAGGCCACGTGGGATAGCGGGTTTGCAAAAATAATAAACGGCGGTTTTGGGCAGTTGCGCAAGAATAGGCAAGAGGTCTTTATCATTTACAACCCCCAACACAACATGAAGTTTTTTATGGGGCGTGAGACGTATCTGTTTCAGTACTTCTTTGATGCCTGCCTGGTTGTGTCCGGTATCGGCTATGATCAGTGGCTTTCGGCTGAGTACCTGCCACCTGCCCTGAAGGCCGGTATTCAGAATTACGTTTTGAATTCCTGATCTGATTTGTTCATCGGTAATTGCATTTCCTATGCGATTGAACACATCGATGCACATGAGTACGCTTGCGATATTGCGAAGCTGGTAAATTCCCGGAAGGGGACAGCGCAAGTATTTAAGATAGAGGGAAGACTTGCGGTAAACATCGGCTTGTAAACTCAGTTGCCCGGCGATAAAACGCCGGGTGGTTCCGCGCAGGCTGTAAACCTTGTCGGCAAAATAGATTTCAGATTTGCATTCCCGGGCCCGTTGAATAAATACTGAACTGATCCCGGGCTGAGATTCTCCGATTACTACACTGGCAGCGGGCTTTATGATGCCCGCCTTCTCCTTTGCAATTTTTTGCAAGGTATTCCCCAGCAGATTGGCGTGATCAAAACTGATATTGGTGATGAGCGACAAAAGCGGTTGAATAACATTGGTCGAATCAAGACGCCCCCCCAGGCCGGTTTCGATAACGGCGATATCTATGTTCTGCTGTCTGAAATAATCGAATGCAAGACCAACGGTCATCTCGAAAAAAGAAGGCCGTATGCGTTCAAAATCTTTTTTATGCTTCGAAACAAACTGACAGATAAAACTGCGGTCGATCATTTCACCGTTGATGCGTATCCTTTCCCTGAAATCTTTCAGATGAGGGGAAGTGTATAAACCGACCTTGTACCCGGCCTCCTGTAAAATGGAAGCAATAAGGTGAGAACTCGATCCCTTTCCGTTAGTACCGGCAATATGTATAGACTTGAACGCATGCTGAGGATTGCTCAGCAGATTACAGATGGCAATGGTGTTGTCCAGGTTCGCTTTGTAAGCTGCGCTTCCGATCCGGTGAAACATCGGTAGCTGGGCATACATGTACTTGAGTGTTTGCCTGTAATTCATCGGTTGAAGGGGCGATACCTCAGTGAAGCCTGAATACAAAGGTATAAGTTCCTTTTTGCTCATGAATCCCTTCAGAACTGGCATTGAATTTCAGTGTTTTTGCAGCCTGCCGGGCCAAGGTGTACAGATAGGCATTTGTTGTAGTAGACCCCCTTTGTCCAGGTGTAGCCTCAATTACTTTACCTGTTTCGTCCACGATGATTTCAACTACAACGGTTCCCTCTTCCTGTGAGTTGTCCAATAACTGCGGCCGTTGCAGGAGTTTTCGTCCCCTGAGATAATAACCACCGGGTCCATTCCCAATCCCGGGTCCATTCCCAATTCCTGAATCCGTACCATGGCCTTTTCCTGACCCATCCCCCTCTGTTGCTTTTCCCGTACCCGCCGCATTATCCGAATTACCCGAACTTGCTTTCAATTTATCCTTTACATTCGCAATCAGGCTCATCAATTCAGGACTGGGCTGAGGATCCTGTATTGCAGCCGTTTTCGGCATTTCCTTAAGCTCCTTCTTTACCTTTTTTTTCTTGTTATTTTTCACCGTCAGCAGGGGATCCTCGTCCTTGTTGGCAAATACATCTTCTTCCTCACCCGCGCTGTTGGCTTTTGTTTTTTCTGAACTGGTCATTTTGGGATTGCCCATACCTTCCGCTCCGTCTGCTCCCCCCCCACCCTCAAAATCAATCTGTACCTCTGTAATGACACTCGGCGGATAAGGGGGTATGGGGGTTTTAATGATGAACAGAATCAGAAAAAGAATAATCAGCCCAAAAGAAAGAACGGTAAAAAGCAGAACCAGAAAACGGTCCTTCGAACTTACGCCGTCTTCATCGGTTTCTGAAAATCCCGTTGTAATTGCTCCTGTCATTCCCCCCGTTACTGTTTTGTAGCTGGCTTGGTCTTGAGTACCATTTTCACTCCCAGCTTGTCGCCGATCTGAAGAATATCAACTAAGTCCTGTACCGAAAGCGCGTTGTCCATTTTCAGCACCACTGTTTTTTCCCCGGTTCTGTTCACTTCCAGCGCCACAGCAGATTCCAGCGCCGAGAACGGAATACCCTGCACGTGGTTAACCGCAAACATTCCCTCCTTACCTGCTTCAATCACAACCTTGGCTTTGTTCTGAATCGATGTACCCTGCTTGGTACTGGGGAGTGTTAATTTTATAATGTTGGGGTTGATCATGGTGGAGGCAATCAAAAAGAACAACAGCAAAAAGAACATAATATCGTTCAGCGACTCGGTGCTTACTTCGGCTTCCTGCTTGTGCCTGTTGCGGAAATTCATTTGATCTGAACTTTTATTATTTCGAAGGCTCGTTTAATATATCCATAAACTGCATGGATGTATTTTCCATACGGTGAATTATTTTTTCGATCACCATGTTGAGAATATGGTAACTGGCAAAGGCAAAGATACCCACGATCAGCCCGGCAGCACTGGTAATCATCTTCTGGTAAAGCCCGTGGGAAATGGTATCGATTTTAATATCTCCACCCGCCAGAGAAATATCATAGAATATTATTACAACTCCGATGATAGTACCCACAAATCCAAACATCGGTGCAATCCGGCCGATGATATTCAGAATGATCATATTTTTTTCCACTTTGTAAACTTCGCCCTTACCGGCTCCTTCCATGGCTTCCCGTATTTCAGTAACCGGTTTTCCAAGCCTGCTTAAGCCTTTTCCAACAATGACGGCTTCAGGAGAAGTGTTGCTTTTGCAAAGCATCCTGGCGGCTTCCAGATTTCCGGAGACGATAAAGTCTTTAATGGTAAGAATGAAATTCTTATCGTGGCGGGAGGCTCTGCTGAGCGCGATGATGCGGTCAATAAGTGCATAAATTGCGAAAAAGAGCAGTAGCCCTATGGGAATCATTATGTAGCCCCCTTTGATAATCAGTTGTAACAGGGACAGGGAATCCTGCGGGTTTTCGGTTCCCGGAACGAGCCCGGCAGCAGCTGCGGCTTTATGCGCGGTATCGGCGACTGCCGTGGCGCCGGTTGCGGCAGTACCGCCTGCAGCTGTAATCTGCAAAAAAATTGAATTTAGCATGGTTAAAGCGGATTAATGACCTTGCTAAATTAACTGATAGAGAAGGAATTTATTGCGGTGAAATCTGAACTTATAAACAGAGTTGTGTTAGGACAATGACCTTCGTAATCCCCTATCCCGCCCAGTCAGACCTGTCCAGGCTTCTGAACTGTAATGCCTCGGCCAGGTGGTGCGGTTGAATAGCCTTACTCGACCCGAGGTCTGCGATGGTGCGGGCAACTTTAAGAATACGGTCGTAAGCTCGTGCTGAAAGGCTAAGCTTTTCCATCGCCTGTTGAAGGAGTTTTTGACCCGGAACAGTGATCTGACAAAAACTGTGCAGCAACTTCGTATTCATCTGCACATTGCAATGAATGTCCTCTGATTTTTCATATCGTTTTGCCTGTAGTTGCCGGGCCAGAATAACCCGTTGACGAACGATGCTGCTTTTTTCAGAAAGGCCCTCAGCCGACAATTCAGTAAACGAAACAGGACTTACCTCCACATGAAGATCGATACGGTCAAGCAAGGGTCCCGAAATTTTATTCAGATAATTTCGTACAGCTCCCGGAGGGCAAAGGCATTTTTTCTGCGGATGGTTGTAAAAGCCGCAGGGGCAGGGGTTCATGGAAGCGACCAGCATAAAACTTGCCGGATAGCTGACGGTCGATTTCGAACGGGAAATGCTGATCACCCGGTCCTCGAGGGGCTGACGTAAAACTTCAAGAACATTCCGGTGAAATTCGGGCAGTTCGTCTAAAAACAATACACCATTATGGGCCAGAGAAATTTCCCCGGGTTGAGGGCTTGACCCCCCCCCCTACAAGGGCAATACTGGATATGCTGTGATGAGGACTTCTAAAAGGGCGCACATGAACCAGAGCCGTCGCACCATAAAGTTTTCCGGCCACCGAATGAATCTTTGTTGTTTCTATGGCCTCCCGGGGAGTCAGGGCCGGCAATATTCCGGGAAGACGTTTGGCAAGCATGGTTTTGCCGGAGCCGGGAGGACCGATGAGAATAACATTGTGCCCCCCTGCGGCCGCAATTTCCAATGCCCTTTTGATGGCTGTCTGTCCCTTCACTTCAGAAAAATCAGGAACCGAATCCGTTGGCTTTTCAGGGCCCTTATTTTCATTACCTGTTCGGGGAGGAATTTCCCCTTCATTAAAAAAAGAAATCAGCTGTTTCAGATTACTGATACCATAAACATCCAATCCGTTAACCAGGCCAGCCTCCACTGCATTTTGCCCCGGAACTAGCATACCTTTAAATCCCAGTTCTTTCGCAACTAAAGCGATGGGTAATATTCCTTTTACGGGCTGCAAACCTCCGTCCAGAGATAACTCACCCATCATCAGATAATCGCCGAGCCGCTCGGTTTTCAGATCTCCGGCCGCAGCAAGCAGGCCGGTAGCAATGGCCAGATCATAAGAAGACCCTACCTTGCGCAAATCAGCCGGAGCCATGTTTATTGTGATTCGCTTACCGGGAATCCTGTAATTGATGTTTTTCAGGGCAGCGTCAATGCGCTGCTGACTCTCTTTGACTGCGCTGTCGGGCAATCCCACAATACAAAAATTAACCCCCTGGGTAATGTTGACTTCGATGGTTACTATGGACGCGTTTATCCCCTGAACGGCGCTGCTGTATGTTTTGACGAGCATGCCGCAAGATGCAGCTATTCATCAATCAGAATCCGGGTATAAAAACCTGATTAGCGAATAGCCAACAGGGGCGTACTATCCCAAATCAATATTCAACTCTATAAAATGAATCAGCGAATGAATAACCTTGATGTGGATTTCCTGAGCCCGGTCGGCAAAGGCAGAAAACGGAGCACGTATTTCGACATCGCACAAAAGAGCCATCTTGCCCCCTTCCTTTCCGGTCAGGCCAACCACCTGCATCCCCTTATCGCGGGCTGCATTCATGGCATTTACCACGTTGACCGAATTTCCGCTGGAACTTATGGCAAGCAATACATCCCCTTGTTTTCCCAAACCATCAATGTATCTTGAAAATATTTTGTCATATCCATAATCATTTCCAACGCAGGAAATATGCGAGGGATCTGATATCGAAACGGCAGCCAGGGCTTTGCGGTCTTCCCTGAACCGTCCGCTGAGCTCTTCTGCAAAGTGCATGGCGTCACACATAGAACCTCCGTTACCGCAGGAAATAATTTTCCCTCCGGCTTTCAGGGCTTTTACCATGATCTCACCGGCCCGTGCAATGTGTTGAAAATTCCTGTCGTCATTGATAAATTTACTCAGCACATCCTGGGCTTCGAAGAAATTCTGTTTAATGGGGTTGGTCATCTGACAAAGTTATTCTATTTTAGAGCAACTAAAAACAACTACCTACTAAAACCGGAAGACGAAATGAGGAAATCAATACTAGCGGCTCTGCTGATTACTGGGATGGGATGGACAGGCATGAGGGCCCAGGATAGCGGGACCAAAGCTCCAGAAACCAATTGCTACCTCAAATGGGCTCAAAAATTTGAAGACAGGGGAGCCAATGACGTCGAAGACGGAACCTATACCGACGTGATCATAACTTTCCGCAACGGAAGTGCAGCCAATTGTTACAACGGAAAAGCCGAAGTAAAAAATAATATTGTGCTGGCCATGTACATTAAACTGGAAGACGGAAGTTATGAGCAGGTTAAGCGCAAATGGAAGTACGATGTCAAGGACGTAACCATACAGAACGGAATCTCAAAAACCCTTATTACCATTGACGATGAGCTCATCAACGTCCTCTTCATTAAGAAGATCAAGCCCAAGAAAAAAGGCTACGAGAAGGCGCCGGATCCCAGTGACCTCAACTGAGTGAGTTGTTAATTCTCCACTAATGGCCAATCGCTCTTTTCCGGAATTCGTCCTTCCCCATATCCAGGTACTTCACATACTCCCCGATATCAGGTGTGTATCCCACCGGTGAAACCAGTTCTCTTTCCCGGTGATCCAGCAATACGTAATAGGGCTGTGAATTCGTTTTAAAACGACTGGTTTCGAGGTCGCTCCATTTGTTTCCGAGGGTTTTCACCTTGCGGTTAGTAACCGGAGAAAGGTATTGCTCGTTTTCAGGCAATTCAGTTTTGTCATCAACATAAAGAGACACCAGCACAAAATCGGTTCGCAGGCGGTTAAGTACCAGATCGTCTGACCAAACGTTGTCTTCCATTTTGCGGCAGTTCACGCAGGAGTATCCTGTAAAATCAATCATTAAAGGCTTCCCGGTTTGCCGGGCATAAGCCAGTGCAAGCTTGTAATCGTGAAAGCAGGATAAGTTGTGGGGACAATGCGCTGGATCGGTTCCGGCAACCATAGGGCCAGCCTCAGCCTTCGATCCTCCTGAGCCCCATCCCTCGTTGTAATAGGCCGGTGGCGGAAAACCACTGATAAGTTTCAAAGGTGCACCCCACATTCCGGGAAGCAGATAAATGACAAAAGAAAAAGTAAGTATGGCCAGGAGAAGTCCTGATATGGTCGTGTGTGAACGATCGCTGTCGTGCGAAAATTTAATTTTCCCAAGCAGGTAAAAACCAAGTATGCTAAATATCACAATCCAAAGCGCAATAAAAATTTCCCGTTTTAAAATTCCCCAATGATAGGCCAAATCCACATTAGACAAAAACTTAAGGGCAAATGCCAACTCCAGCAAACCCAGTACGACCTTTACTGTATTCAGCCAGCCTCCTGATTTGGGCAGGGAATTCAGCCAGCCCGGAAAAGCGGCGAACAAAGCAAAAGGCAAGGCCAGGGCTGCCGAGAATCCCGCCATTACCAATATGGGACCCAAAACACTGCCTTCCACTGCCGCAGCAACAAGAACACTTCCAATGATGGGTCCTGTACAGGAAAAGGAAACCAGGGAAAGCGTGGAGGCCATAAAGAAAATACCCAGCAATCCCCCTTTATCCGAAGCGCTGTCTGCTTTGTTTACCCAGGAACTGGGAAGGGTAATTTCGAAAGCGCCCAGAAAGGAAATAGCAAATACAACGAAAATCAGGAAAAAGGCCAGGTTCACAATTGCATTACTGGCCAGGGCGTTTAAAGCATCCGGTCCAAAAATGAGGGTGATAATCATTCCAAGCGTAACATAAATCAGAACAATGGACAATCCGTAAATCAGCGCATTGGTAATTCCTTCTTTCCGCGTCTTACTTTTCTTGGTGAAAAAACTCACCGTAAGCGGGATCATCGGAAATACACAGGGAGTAAACAAAGCCACAATTCCGCCAAGGAAACCCGCAATAAATAAAATGATCCAGGAACTGTTCCTGGGGGCTGACACAGGAGCCGAAGCGGCCATCAGGTCCCCGGTCCTTTGATGAACATCCGAAACAACTGAGGTGTCATTTCCAGACATACCGACACTGTCTCTTGCCGACTTTTGCGAAGATGAAGAAGTGTCAGGACTCCTATCAGAAGCTACAGTTATTGCTGGTCCGAGTTGAAGAGTAAAGTCCACTCCATCGGGAGGAAGGCAACGGGAATCATCACAAACCATAAACTCCACGGAACCCTTTATTTCAAACGGTTTGCTTGAATGTATTTTGATGCGTTGCTTAAAAACCGCCTTGTTTTCGAAATAAAGCAGATCAATGCCGAAATTTTTATCGTGAATCTTTACGGCCTTGCCCTCTTTCACCGGTCCAAGCAAATCATAGTCCTTGCTTTTAGGAATAGTAAATTTAGTGGGGATGGCCCCCCCCTCCCCAACGAACTGGGAATAGAGATGCCAGTTTGAATCAATGTGCGCAGTAAAAATCAGCACCGCTTCATCAGCTCCGTTTTTTGCGGAGCTGAATTCCCACTTTACCGGTTTTAATATCTGAGCCGGCGCAGGTTGCGAGGTACAACAAAAAGTTAAAACGGAGAACAGTGAAACTACTAAAAATCGGGAAAATTTCATACCCCTGAATTAGGGTGTTAAAAATACTCAATTTTCCTGACTAAATCCGTACTTCGTGAATACGGTGTATGGGAATAACCACACCCTGCTTGAGGATAATCCGTTTATCGGTAACGCCCCAGATGGTCGTTTCGACCTGCTTGACGCTCTCTGAATCTTCAAAAATAATACGGGTTTTGCCCTTTTCGGCATTGCCCAGTTTTAAGGCTTTGTCTAAATCTGCTTTGCGAAGCTTTACCGCTTCAACTGACAATAAAACTTCCTCACCGGGAAATTTAAGATCCGCAACATTTTCCTTTTCCACAAGTGCGGCATTTCTGAGTTTCGCTTCCATATCGTCCATCATTTTAATCTTATGTGGGTTTAACGTGACAAAATAAAAAACGTTGCATAATTTTCAATAAAAATTTAAACGGGCATTCGTTTTTGCAAAGCACCTATAAATTCCACTGCCCGTTGCGTGCCAATCCGGTATTTAAGTCCGTTTTTATCAACCAACTCAACCATTTCCTTGCCCCGTGTATGAAAACGTATCTTCCCATTTCCGTGCAGGTTGTATACTGCACGACCTTTAAAATAACGCTTGAATCTTAGTCTTCTGAAGGAAGCAATATCCGACAAACGGATGTTTACCTTTCGTGAAGTCCAAAGACCCGTAAGGATAATGCCACTTGAGTTGACCACTGTATGCAAGTGAACCAAAAAAGGGAACAGCATTGAAAACAGCAAAATAGCCACACCCATAATGAAAAACAACTGTCCCGAATTTTCTATTCCCTGAGCGGGATAAGATCCAATGTAAAGACCTGAGATTTCGACCGGCTTGGGATTCTCCGACCAGAAATAAGCAAGAAAACAAAAGAGTGCAAGAAGGGTGCGAAGCGTCATGCTCTGACGGCTGTAACCAAGGTATTGCTTTTCCTCAAAAAGAATCTCTTCGTTCATACGCCGTTGTCCTTCTGATTTTAAATATACGAATTACTTTGGTTGCTGAAGTCACTTTGTACCGTTCATCGATGCGCCGTCCGACCACCCAGACGATATCTTTATCCGAAACCAGCAGCCAGGTGTTTTCTTTCTCAGGCAGGGAAAATTTATTGTCTGTAAAAAAGTCGCTGAGTTTTTTGCGGGTTTTCATTCCCAGGGGAACAAAGGCATCCCCGGCTTTCCATTTGCGAAGGCTTAACGGAAACTTCAGCTTATCATTGTCCAGGAAAGCCATTGAGCTTACCCTTGGAATGACAAAGGAAGTTCGGGATTTTAAGGAGGCTCTCCGCTTTTTTTGAATGCTCAGGGCAATGGGTTTCAGAATTTTTTTCTGGTCGGATGCTATGCAGAATTCCGTTCCGTCCTCCTTTTTGCGGTCGCTGCCGTTTTCAGTTCCCGGAGACAAAATCAAGCGCTTCCTGTCTTTAACAATACGGTGTGTGGCCGAAAAAAACTGTTGCCCCGATCCCTTCCTTTTCAGTGAAAGCAAAATAGAAGAACATACCGCTTCATTGAATCCATAAGGCTTCAGCAACTCGTATAAAAAAAGTTCAGTGGGGTGCAGCCCGAGTAGTTCAGAACTCACAATTTCGTTTTTTTTGATCAGCCCTTTAAGAGCGGTGTACATCGCCCTGTTGAAAACCTGATTGACAGCTGACAGATGACGGGCAGTAGCGTCAAGGCTATCCAGCAGACCTGGATTCAGTTCTTCCAGCAGAGGCATGAGCTGATGCCTGATTTTGTTTCGCAGGTAATCGTCCGAAGCATTGCTGCTGTCTTCTCTGTAGGTAATTTTTTTTTCAGCCGCATACGCTGAAAGTTCTTCCCGGGATGCAAACAGCAGGGGCCGAACGATCTTTCCTCTTTTCAGAGGTATGCCGCACAGTCCCGAAATGCCCGTTCCCCTGATCAGATTAATCAGCATCGTTTCAGAACAATCGTTTTTATGGTGCGCCAGAAAAACAACCTCGTAACCTTCTTTCTTTGAAATTTCACCGAACCAGTCATAACGCAACTCCCTGGCCGCCATCTGAACAGAGACCTTTTGGGCAGCGGCAAATGTAAGCGTGTCGAAACGCTTGCTGTAAAACTTAACCTTAAAATTTTGGGCCATGTTCCTTGCGAAAGCCTCATCCAGATCACTTTCCTCCCCTCTCAGAGAAAAATTGCAATGCGCGATTGCAAACTTGAATCCGGCTTCAAAACAAAGCCTGGCAAGAACGCTGGAATCCAATCCTCCGCTGACGGCCACAAGAATTTTTTCACGGGCCTTGTGCAGATGGTGCTGCTGAATAAAATTTTCAAATTGCGAAAGCATACGAATTAAATTGCGAAAGCATACGAATCACTTAACGTTTCAAACAAGGCCTTGGCCTTTAGCATGCATTCCTCATACTCCTGCTCGGGATCAGCCTGATTGGTAATTGCGCTGCCGACCATAAAAGACAAATAGCCCGAACCAGCATTGTAAAGTATGCTTCTTATGACTACGTTAAAATCAAAATCGGCATCGGGTGTAATATAGCCCAGGGCCCCTGAGTACAAACCACGTTTCGTCTTTTCATATTCTTCAATCAGTTCCATGGCCTTAACCTTGGGAGCTCCGGTCATGGAACCCATCGGGAAAGCATTTTTCAGGGCCTGGGTAAAATGAAATCCGGGTCTTAACTCTGCACTGATACTCGAAACCATCTGGTGAACCTGCCGGAAACTGTAAATTCCATAGAGTTCGTCCACACGCACACTACCCCTCCGTGCAGAACGCGAAAGATCGTTGCGCACCAGATCGACGATCATGACATTTTCGTTGCGCTCCTTTTTGTTCTGATGCAAAAACCTTTTCAGCTTGTTGTCCTCAACTTCATCTTTTCCCCTGCGAATCGTGCCCTTAATGGGCTGGGACAAAATCATCGACGCGTTTTTTTTCAGAAAACGCTCGGGGCTCGCCGAAAATGCATACCGGTCTTTGATTCTATAATACGCAGAGAATGGAGTCTGACTAAGTTCATTAAGCCGTACATATATGCTTTGAGGGTCAATGCGGACTTCATCCGAATAGAACTCCATGCAGAAATTCGTTTCGTAAATATCTCCTCGATGAATATGCTCTTTTAGTTCATTTACCGCCTGAAGATATTCTGCTTTGCTGACCCGGGCCTCCATCTTTGCAGAAGCAACCTTCTTAGAAACCAAATCCTTCAAAGGGATTTCAACAAACCGCGTGCCGTTAATTTGCGCCATCAGATTTTCAATCTCCGCTTCATCTGAAAATTCAGCTAAATATCCAACCTGCAGCGCTCGCTCTTTCAGAAGAAAGAGATACTTCGGCTGAAAAAAATGCATTTCAGGAAAAGATAGTCCGTCAAAGTTTTCAGAATGCAGACCTTCGCATTGATTTTTTAAATCATAGCTTAAGTGCCCGAAGATCCAGTCCGAAATTCGCTCATGGTATTTTCTCAGTTCTTCAAAGCTATCGGGGTTGAGTACCGGACACAATATACTTGCGGCACCGAAAGCCGCAATAAGGTCATACGTCCCGTTTCGTTCCGGACTGTTTTGTTCTGAATTGCGATCCCTGTTACTGTAGAGAAAACTTGCGTATTCATAGGGAGCTCCCCAGGCAAGCAAACGGTCTGAAAATGCCAGCGCATCCTCTACGGGAAAACTGACAAACGTTCGTTTTTTAAGTAGTTCAGGCATTTCAGGACCTAATTTAACCTAAAATAAAGAATTGCTGTACAAGCCGTAACCTTTTTTTGTTATTTGAGTAGAATGACTTAGATTTATGGCTCAAAGAATGAAGTTCAAAGCATGAAGGATCGTTTACCATTGAGGTATTTGAGATACAGTCTTATCGTTTCGGTTCTTTCATCCGTATCGGCCTCTGTGTTTTCCCAATGTACCGGATCGGGCAACTGCGCTCTTCAGCTATACGGGGGAGTTGTAGTTTCCATGAATGGAGGAACAACCGCTTCACCGATTATTATAAATGTTGCACAGGCGAATTACGGAGGTATCTATGCACCCACAGGCGCCAGTTCAGGGGTGATCGTTTCAGAAACTCAAGGCAATGCTATAAACTGGGAAACCGACGGCACCGGAGGGAACAGTACGGGCAATTATGTTTATCCGTTCGGTGACGGAATGGGGGCCTACCTGCCGCTCACTTTTGCCAAAACCACAGCCAGCGGAGGCGCTGCAGGGGCAGACCAGGTCATGGTTGCAACCCAGGGTATGGGCAGTAACAATACGGCCAATGCCGGAGGGGCCAACAATGCCGGAAGTTACAACGTTACCGAAAACAACGAAATTAACGGAGCCTATTGGACCAACATAACATCCATGGTGGGTGTTGCAGGTGCAAATGCAACAACTTCTGTTATCGACAGGATGTACATGATCACTACTCCGACGCTGAGCGGCACTGCGATTGTTGCTTCCATCACTTTCCCCTACAAAGGGTGGGAAAATACCACCAGCCTGCCAACCGGTGACTTTATGGCCCAGAGCTACAGCAATTCAGGTTCGGCCTGGGAATACCCCATTATCAGCAATCCCAATCCTACAATAGGCATTAGTCCGGGCGCAACGATTGGATATGTGACAACCGTGCCTGTTACCTTTAACAATGTAGCCCATTCCACCCCGGCTATGGCTGCAACGGCCAACACCACTGCTGAATGGATACTTTCAGAATCCACCAGTCCCCTTCCCATTGTCCTTATTGAATTTACAGCCGTTTGCAGCAACGATGTGGTGAACCTCGAATGGGCTACGGCCAGCGAAATCAACAACAACTATTTTACTATTCAGCGTTCAGCAGACGGCATTAACTACACAAATGTAGACCAGGTAAAAGGTGCCGGAAACAGTTCTACTTTGCTCACCTACCAGGCCAGCGACCCTGATCCCAACGGGACAAGTTATTACTACCGTCTCGGACAAACTGATTACGACGGCAAAACCGTTTATTCCAGCCCGGTTTCTGTTAACTGCAGCGGAAACGGAACGACCGGCTCCAGTGCTGCCTTGTCTGTATTTCCAAGCCCTTCCTCGGGACAAAGCGTTTATATGAAAATGAACGGCCTCCAACCCCAACAGCAGGTCCTTGTTGTAATGATAAACGTGCTGGGTCAGATGATGTATTCAAAACTTACCTTCAGCGATAGCAACGGCTCGGTATTGGAGGCCATTGACCAGACTCAGCACATCCCTCCCGGAGTATATACCGTAATCGGATCGGTGAACAACGATATCTACAAGCAGAAAATCATCGTACAATAGGACAAGGCCTCGTTAAACTCAACTTAGCGTGATTTCCTTTATACACGCTACCCAATCGGGATTCGAATTCAGGCTTTCAACAAGCTGAAGCTGTTCTCCTCCATTCCTGATAAAGATTTCTTTGTACTCTATTCCTATTTCATAAATCGTTTCCAGACAGTCGGCAACGAAAGCTGGCGAAAACACCAGCATACGGCGAATTCCGTTTTTTGCTTTTTCAGCAATGACTTTATCTGAATACGGTTTTAACCACTTGTCATCAAGGCGTGATTGAAAACTGCTGGAGTACTTCCCTTCGGGAATTCCAAGGCGCTTAACCATCTGTCGTGTTGTCTCCATGCATGCCGCACGGTAACAATACTGATTCTTTGCACCTATGGAATCGCAACAACTTCCGAAAGTGCAGGAGTCAGATCCGTAATGTTTGGAGGATTTTTTTATGTGGCGTTCGGGAAGTCCATGATAAGAAAACAAAAAATAATCATAGTCCTCCGGCTTGTACTTTCTCGCAGCCGAAACAAGGCAATTGATGAATCCCGGATGATCGTAAAATTTGTCGATGATCTGCAAAGAAGGAATGACTTCCCATTTGCGAATGAATTCAAGGGCCAGATCCACAGAAGATCCCGTACTTGAAGAGGCATACTGGGGATAGAGCGGAAGGATCAGGATTTTATCTACACTTCGCCTGCGCAAATTTTCCAGCGCCGAAGCAATGGTCGGTTTACCGTAGCGCATTCCCAATTCAACTGCGAACGCCGGGCCCAACGCAAGCTGAAGTTTTTCCTTCAGATTCTGTCCATGGATCAACAGCGGCGAACCTTTCTCTGTCCAGATCTGCTGATAAAGTTTTGCCGATTTTGAAGCACGAAAGGGAACAATGATACCATTCACCAGGAAAAACCTCGCCACAGGGTGAATATCAATGACGCGCGGGTCGTTTAAAAATTCGCTCAGGTACTTGCGCACATCCCCGGCTGAGGGGCTGTCGGGTGTTCCCAAGTTGATTAAAAGAATTCCTGTTGTCATCTATTCAACGCCCTTTTCCCTGTCGCATCCAGACAAGCCTCTTTAATGGCCTCCGTATAGGTCGGATGGGCATGGGAGATACGGGAAATGTCTTCAGCTGAGGCCCTGTATTCCATGGCTACCACCGCTTCGGCTATCATATCCGCCGCACGGGGACCTATGATGTGTACACCCAGGATTTCATCCGTGGCGGAATCGGCCAGCACTTTTACAAACCCGTCCAGATCCATGCTGGCTCGGGCTCGTCCGCTGGCCCTGAAAGGGAAACTACCGGTTTTGTAGTTCTTGTTTTGTTCCTTCAGCTGTTCTTCTGAAAATCCGACCGAGGCAACCTCGGGCCAGGTATACACTACTCCCGGAATCAGGTTGTAATTGATATGCGGTTTTTGTCCGGCCAAATGTTCCGCTACAAAAACGCCTTCTTCCTCGGCCTTGTGTGCCAGCATGGCGCCTTTAATTACGTCACCTATTGCATAGATTCCCTTGACACTGGTTTGCAAATGTTCATCCACCTCTATTCTTCCTTTGGCATCCGGCTTTATCCCGGCTTTATCGAGTCCAAGATTATCCGTGTATGGTTTACGTCCGACAGCAACCAGGCAGTAATCTCCTTTGAACTCCACAGCCTGCCCCTTGGCATCTGTAGCCTTCACCAAAACCTGCCCGCCGTCAGGAATGCCTTCATCTCCGCTCAGGCCCGCAAAACCTACTTTGTGTCCCAGGTAAAATTCAAAACCTTCCTTTTTAAGAACCTTTTGCAATTCCTGACCCAGCCCCTTATCCATATTTCCGATAAGTGAATCAGAAAATTCAACCACCGACACTTTCGAACCAAGCCGCGCATACACCGATCCCAACTCAAGCCCTATCACCCCTCCTCCTATTATGATCAAATGCCTGGGAATCTCGGTAAGATTCAAGGCCTCAGTGGAAGTGATGATTCTCTTTTTATCTATAGTTATTCCGGGTAATGAAGCGGGTTTCGACCCGGTTGCAATAATTGTATTTTTTGTTTCGATCACAACGGCATTTTCAGCCTGCACTTGAATTGAAGTTGCGCTAAGAAAAGATGCAGTACCTGAATAAACCGTAATCTTATTTTTCTTCATCAGGAAAGCAATCCCATCGGTAGTGGCTTTAACCACCGCCCCTTTTCTTTTGATCATCTGGGACAGATCAACCTTCAGATCTTTGAGTGTTATGCCATGTGCTGAAAAATTATGGCCCGCATTGTAAAACTGCTCTGAAGAATCGAGCAGGGCCTTGGAAGGAATGCAGCCCACATTAAGGCAGGTCCCTCCGAGAGTAACATACTTTTCGACCAAAGCGGTTTTCATCCCAAGCTGAGCACAGCGTATGGCGGCAATATAGCCGCCCGGACCAGAGCCGATAACACAAACATCAAATTTTTCCATGAGTTAAAGTTACTGTTTTTACCCTTTTACACCTGAGCCGGTGAATCTCCTTACAATTGCAACAAGAACCAGAATCAGAACAATAAACGAAGCCGCCCTTCCGATATAATCTCCGTACCGTGTATAAAAAGTCAGTTGATCGCCTGATTCAAGAGAGGCACTTATAACCGCCGGCTGCCACCAGGGCGTGCGCTGCTGAAGATCACCCCTCGAATTAATGAAACAGGAAATACCTGTATTCGCTACCCTGACAATCGCTCTTCGGTTTTCAATGGCCCGAAGCCGGCCATACAACAAGTGCTGCTTGTATCCGGGTGTATCTCCCCACCAGCCATCATTGGTCATAATGCAAAGAATTCCTGCGCCGTTCAGTACATATTTCGTAACGTATTCTCCGAAGACCGATTCGTAGCAAATAATAGGTGCTATGCGGATTCCCCCGGCTGAAACAAATGCTGTTCGCTCGCTCTGAGTACCCAGACTACCAAAAGTTCCGCCCAGATTGATAGCCAGTTTTTCAAGGGGCTTCAATAAACGGGGGAAGGGCATTTTTTCCACACCGGGTACCAGTTTCGATTTGTGATAGACCTGAATTTTCCCGCTGGTATCCAACTGAAAAGCCGTATTGTAATTATCGTACCAAAGGCTGTCATCTCTGAATTGCTGTGCCGTCGAACTATGCGGCTCCCCGGCTTTATAGAGCCGGGCGGTACTTGCACCGGTTACAATCGTGAGTTGCTTGTGCAGTTTCAGAAAATCCTCCAGCATACGAATGCTTTCCACCTTTGTCAGATCATTTTCCCAGATCTCTTCGGTAAGTGCAGTCTCCGGAAACACCAGAAAATTAACGCTACTGTCGAGTTTTGTCGAAGCCAGAGAAAGCATCTTCTCCAGTTGGCGCTGATAATCACCGCTGAATTTTTCGTTATACGGATCTATATTGGGCTGAACGGCGACAATATTTATTGATTTTTTTGAGGCACCCTTCGCAACTGAGTTTTGGCTGTCCGCCGCCAAACCAGAATAAATTCCCAGAGATACGATCAGAGGAACAACGGCCAGACAAAGCAATACCACTAGTGTTCGCCTTTTGAATCGCAAAATGTGCTTTTTTTCGCTGATCCAGTAAAAAACAAGCTGATTGCAAAGTATAATCCAGAGCGAACCTCCCAGAACACCGGTATACTCATACCACTGAATCAATCGGTAGTTTGCCGCCAGTCCGTTGCCCAGGCTCAGCCAGGGATAAGCCAGATCCCAGTTGTGATTGAGGTATTCATAAGAAAGCCATACAACAGGAAAAACAAAATAACGAAGGGAAACCGTAACGCGTTTTTTAAGTCCCGATGAAAATGTAAAGGCCAGGGCCATCACCAGGGCATTTTCAAGCACAGCTGCAACAGCCCCTCCGGGAGAAGCGTTGTAAACCCACCAGCTTACCGATGCATTCCAGAAAATAAAAGTCAGGAGAGAATAACAGAATATTTTCAAAAGCCAAAACCGCGGCTTCGCATTCAGCAGTTCCTTTTCCAGCAGCAAAAGAGGTACAAAAGCTACAAACAAAAAGGGGCTGAATCCGTAAGGAGGCCATCCTATACTTAAGAGAAGGGCACTGAGCAGGCCATAACAAAGAGCTCTCACTAGCGAATCAATTGCATTTTACCGAAACCATTGGTAATATAAGTATCCGCTCCGCTGGCCATACTCTGCATAGAGCCGCCGTTAAGACGGGTATGAACATGGTAAAGGTAAATCCCGTTTCCAACCGGATTTCCGTATTGATCCCTTCCGTCCCAGCCATATTCGGTAATATTGCGCCCTATGTGCAGGGGGCCGAGATCATTCCTGGTCAGCTCACGTACAACTTTTCCGGTAATGGTCATAATCTCTATCTGTAAATTATCCGGCACCTGTGAACCGGTGAGGGTAAAAACAAAACGCGTAATCGTGGAAAAAGGATTCGGATAATTCATGATCTGGGTGATGCTGCTTTCTTTTACAACCTCAAACTGAATCGTATACGGACCACCTGATGGATTACCCGATCTGTCTTTTGATTGAACAATTAAGGTATACATACCGTCCTGAGTAAACACAGGCGTGTAATTCAAAACGCAGCTATTGTGAGGCAGTACTGCAGGCGTAAAACTTAGCAGAGGTCCAAAAGGAATAAGAAGTGCCGATGCTGCTCCGGGTGCCTGAATATAAACCGCAAAATCATTCGGATCATTAAGTGCCAGAAATTTATTTTCATCGGTCAGTTTGATCAGAATATTGGGTTTCGAAGAAACAATATCCTGATTCAAAATGTGAACTCCGTCAAAAGTAACATCCAAAAGTGGATTGGTCTTGTCTGCAACAACACTGAATGCAATGTTGGCGATGTTGTTGAAATGGTATTCCTCCGGCTGGGTTTTGGGCTTGCCCAATTGGTTAACCTCCACCCAAAGATTGTCCAGACCGGCAAATCCTATGGTTCCTACCCTCACCGTGTCCACAACATATTGTCCCGCAGCCAGTGGTGCTTTCAGGTAGCGATCCGGCAGATAATGCGGAATCCCTTTTGCATCGACTATCCAGGAAGAAAGTGTCAGATCGCTTCCGAAACCAAATTCTGAAATGTTCTGAATCGGATAGGCAAATTTGATGGAATCCCCTTCAGCCACAGTATCCTTCCTGATATAACAATTCTGACTCTTGCTCACCAATTCATTCACAGCCAGTTCAGGCACAGGAGTATAGATGACCTGCCAGCGCTTCAGCTGGGGAGGAACATAATTGACAGGATTGCTCATATAGACGATCAATTGTATGTTGGGATAGGTCGCTGCATTGAGAATTTTTTTAAGACTGATCTGGTTCGTAGTACGAGGTAACCCGCTGACAGACAAGCTTCCGACTAAAGTATCTACTTCGCCACTGTTTTTAATACCAATGATTCCAAGCCGTATGCTGTCTCCGCTTACCAGGTCTTTTTCCCTCCAGTAAAGAGAATCCCAGGATAGGGCGGGTCCTATAACCGGAGATAAAATATAACCGGTGCTCCAGTTGGTGGTGATGGAATCATTCTGAGTAATCAGGGAAGTGTCTGACACTCCTACCGTAATATTGGCCGCTTTCGCTTTAGCCTTACCCAGGTTCTGCCCGAATACGATCATGGGAAGATTTGGGTTGCTATTTTGGGCGAGCCTTAAATTGGCTCCAAAAGAACTGAAACCAGCATACAATCCTGTGTCAACTGCCCCACTCGTATAGGTGTAACTGTTGGGGTGTATGCCCTGCGTATAGGCCAGAATATAGGAACCAGGATTCATAAGCATCACGCTGTCGAGCAGTTTTGAAGGATGCAGCGAATCTATTCTGGTATAATCAAAGGCGCTGTGATAGGCCGAAGATGCACACCACAGGCTGCCATACAGACTCCTCTGTTCTCCGAAGGAGGTGGTGTAAAAATTGCTGTGCTGAAGGGCCTGACCGCTGATCGGGTTGATGACCACAAAGGTCCAGGCCGGATTGCCACCGCAGAACCAATCCTGCACAATGTTCCCGTTGATCGAGGATTGGGGGTAGGCAAAGAAGGAAGATTTAGACTGAAGTACCTGATAGATGCCCGTCTGAGCAAATACACTCAATTTACTATTCACAAAGTCAAATGTTCGATGGGGCCGGTCGTAAAAAACATATTGAAAACCATCATTTTTGAATTGAAAAAATTGTGCCTGCCCCCATCCTCTTTTTCCCTTGATGACCTGAAATGAAAATTCCCTCCAGTTGGTATCTGCCGTTACTCTCCAGAAATAAACAACGCTGTCTTTTACTTTTACCAGATGCGGAGGCACACGCAAACGGGGTGGAGCCCATTCAATTACCCCTCCTTTACTGAGGACTGAACCGGTATCCAGCATAGGACTGTTGTAGCGGTCTGTGGTGTCAATCTGAAATTTATAACGGACCACTTTCTGATTAAAAGCATTGATGGCAGAAGCCTTCAGGGTTACCTCCTGATTCGGAACAATGGCATAATTATACGGATAGACCGGAATAATACTATTGCCCTGCAGTTCTATGCTTGAACAGGCGTAATTGTTGCCGGGATTTAATTCAGGTATCTGGGTCAGTGCATTCAGGGTAGCGCAAAAAGTATTTTCTCCCGGGTCAACACTTGGATTATAGGCAATCTGAAAAACAAGCGTATCCTGATTGGAGGGTGCCGGTCTCACACGCAATGGATAGGTGATAACCTGTTTGTTCGGCAGCGTTCTTTGCAATTTAACCGTGTAGGTCTTTTTCACGTATTCGGCTATATTGTGTTCGGTAACAATAACGTAAAATTTACCGGGATTGGCAGTGGTATTAAAGGTAATATCCGTTGAATTGGTAGGGGTCGTCTGAGAGAGCTCGTAATCGGGTTTCTTAGGCGAATTGAGGGTAATGGCAGGATCGCCTTCAAGCGTCATGTACAGAAATCCGCATTTGCTGAGGATGTCACTGAAGGCCGTCGGCTGAAGGAACAGCATCGAACTTTGTATGCATTTGCCAATGGGGTGTCCGTAAAAATCGGTACAGATTTTACTGTAAAGTTCGCTTGTATAAGTGTCCAGCACATAGTCCTGGGAAAGGGAAGTGGAGGCCAGAAACCCTATGGCGCCCAGTTGCGGGGTCAGCACAAACTGTTCGCTGTTTGTGCTGAGAGAAAGGGAAGTATAGTCCTGGTGAATATCTCCTGCATAACAACCATCAGACATAATGAAGGGATATTTTCCGGTATTGTTGTAAGCACCTGGATTTGCGATACCCTCATCCCAGCTCTGACCCGAACTGTGACCAAAAAAGGTCATCAGGGAAACACC
>Ga0206879_1028_pt1 | contig 33694 bp, 32 predicted proteins | sample Alteio_BWOrgCont_5_FD_152897 | JGI IMG/M metagenome (GOLD analysis project Ga0206879, IMG submission 152897) | Enriched cells from forest soil in Barre Woods Harvard Forest LTER site, Petersham, Massachusetts, United States -... | ecosystem: Environmental > Terrestrial > Soil > Temperate forest > O... | reverse complement strand
GGAAGCGTTAAAAGAAGCTGCTAAGATCCTTATATACCACTTTGCATTGTTCTCCGATGAAAAGATCACCATTGATCTGGACAGCAAGAGCCAAAGCGAAGAATTGGATGAAAACGACTTAAGAATTCGTCAATTGCTTAAGACCAAGCTTATTGATATGGATCTTTCAGTTCGTGCTCTTAACTGCTTAAAAGCAGCTGAAGTAAGTACTTTAGGCGAATTGGTTAAGTTCAATAAGAACGATTTGTTGAAGTTCCGCAACTTCGGCAAAAAATCACTTACTGAAATTGAAGATCTTATCCGTAACAAAGGCCTTTCTTTTGGTATGGTAGTTGATAAATACAGACTGGACAGAGAATAATAATTTTGAATTTTTAGTGTTGAATTTTTAATTCAAAATTTAAAATTCAGCATTCAACATTAATGATATGAGACACTTAAATAAACATAATCACCTAGGCAGAACAGCATCTCACCGTAAGGCTTTGCTGGCTAACATGTCTGCTTCGTTGATTCTACACAAGAGGATAAATACAACTGTAGCCAAAGCAAAAGCGCTCAGGATATATTTTGAACCTATTGTAACTAAATCTAAAGAAGATACTACACATAGCAGAAGGTTAGCATTTGCTTACCTTGGCGATAAAGAAGCCGTGAAAGAGCTTTTTAGAGTGGTTTCTCCTAAGATAGTAAGCCGTCCTGGTGGGTATACTCGTATACTTAAAACAGGTGCACGCCCTGGTGATAATTCACAAATGTGTTTTATTGAATTAGTTGACTTTAACGATAGCTACCAAGGTACAGCTAAAACCGAAGAAGGTGCAGCTAAGAAAGGTGGAACACGTCGTGGACGTGGTGGTAAAAAAGCTGCCGAAGCAGGTGCGAAGACTACAGAAGCTGCTGCTGAATAAGTACAACATAAACTTTAATAAAAAAAGCCCTGACAATTTGTTAGGGCTTTTTTATTGAGAGGCGTAGATAGAATCTCCTTAGTTTTTTCTTTTTACTGAACCGGCACAAACATCTCCTTCCTCAATTCCATCAATCCATACTTTTAACGTATTTATTCGATCTTCCGTTAGTTGCGTTAGATAAATAGCTACACACATGGGTTGAACAGAACCATAATATCCCTCTGGTCTCTCAGGGTATTTCATTTTCAATTCTGCATCACGGAACTTTATCCAAATTCTTTCGGATAGTTGAAGGTTCTTTATAAAGGTTGTGTCATCAGCATAATCTTTTAGGATTTTTTTATAAATAGTATTAAGTTCACTATCTGCGTTGCTATATTTCGCGCCTTCCGCACTATCTAGCTGATATTGCGTTTGTGCCTTGCACAGGCTAATACTAAATGAGAAAGCAATGGCTAGCAGCAAAATCTTCATAAAAGAGCTATTAATGTATAAAATAATTAAGAGAAAGTTATGCCTTTTCTACCACTACAGCAGTGCCATAAGCAAGTACTTCTGTAATGCCATTCATAACCTCGTTAGCATCGTAGCGAGCACATATAATAGCATTGGCACCCATTTGTTGGGCATGCTCAAGCATAAGTTCAAAGGCTTCTTCGCGAGCCTTTTCGCATAGTTCAGTATAGATGGAGATATTCCCACCCAAAAGGGATTGAAAACCAGCTCCAATATTTGCAAATACGTTCCTTGATCGTACGGTTATACCTCTTACCATTCCAAGGTTTTTAGTAATACGGTATCCTGGTAATTCCAGTGCTGTTGTTACTTGTTGTTTATCCATAAAATGTGTTTGATATTACTATGTTGTTAATTATGCCCGAGAATAGGCTAAAAAAATTACTTTTGTAAATATAATACTAATCCAAATTACCATGAAAAAGTCAACGGTTATTATTGTCTGGGGTCTTATAACTGGAATCGCCAGCTCAGTTTTTTATTTGTTCTTGAATATGAGCGATAATATGAATAGCGGATTAAGCTATATCAGTTGGATCATAATTTTTGCCGGACTACTGGTAGGTGCATTACAATATCGTAAAGCTAATAATGGTCACTTAACTTTCGGTGAAGGATATACTGCTGGCATACTTATGACCTTGATTATTGCAGTAATTGGAACTATAAGTTTTTTTATTTACCTCAATGGACATCCTGATTTTTCACAAAAAATGATGGATATGCAAAGAACCAAAATGGTAAATAAGGGCATGTCAGAAGATCAAATTGAAATGGCGATGAAGATGGCAAGCAAGTTCATGTCTTCCACATCCATGATTATTTTTGGCTTTTTCGGTAGTATTGTAACAGGTGCCATCTTGTCCTTGCTTTCTTCTGGTATTACAATGAAGAAACCGCCTATTGATGGAGAGAATACAACAAATGCCTAATTTTGTTGTTTAAGATTATATGGATATTTCTGTAGTAGTACCTTTATATAACGAAGCCGAATCTTTGCCTGAGCTCTGTAGTTGGATAGCTAAGGTTATGGCTGAGCATAAGTTTACCTACGAGGTTTTGCTTACCGATGATGGCAGCAAAGACAAATCATGGAAGGTAATTGAGACGCTTGGAGCTGGGAATCCCTGTATAAAGGGAATAAAACTCAGGAGGAATTATGGTAAGGCTGCTGCACTCAATATGGCCTTTCAACAGGCAGAGGGCAATGTGGTAATAACCATGGATGCTGATCTTCAGGATTCTCCCGACGAGATACCTGATCTATATAAAATGATAACGGTGGATGGCTTTGATCTTGTTTCCGGATGGAAGCAAAAACGTTATGATCCCATTACGAAGACCATTCCTACAAAACTATTTAACTGGGCTACCCGCAAGATGTCCGGTATTTATCTACACGATTTTAACTGCGGCCTTAAAGCATATCGCAAAGAAGTAGTAAAGAACATACAGGTACATGGAGAAATGCACCGCTATATACCTGTAATTGCTAAATGGTCGGGTTTTTCAAATATAGGAGAGAAGGTAGTGCAGCACCAAAGCCGTAAATATGGTAAAACCAAATTCGGGATGAACCGCTTTGTTAATGGCTTTTTAGATCTGCTTTCCATAACCTTTGTAACTAAGTTCGGCAGAAAACCCATGCATCTTTTTGGCCTACTCGGATCTTTAGTTTTCTTTCTTGGGGTTTTGATAGCCAGTATACTTACATACGATAAGTTCGTTAATCACATATATAAAATGACAGACAGGCCATTATTTTACTTTGGTTTACTGGCAATGGTTTTGGGTACGCAGTTCTTTCTTGCGGGCTTTCTGGGTGAGCTTATCTCGCAAGGTAATAATGAAAGAACTTCTTACCAGGTCGATACTACAGTGAACATAGCTCCTAAATGAGGTTATAGATGGATATCGGTTCCGTAAAGTTTGATTGTAAATATTTTCGTGGTGATATACCCTGTAAGCCTAATAAATTAAGGGGTAAGCGCTGTACCTGCGATGAATATGTGCAGGTAAGTCATAAAATACTGATTGTTAAACTCGGCGCTTTAGGGGATGTTATTCGTTCTACGACACTGCTTGTTAAATACAGAAAGCTTTATCCCAATGCACATATTACCTGGATTACACATTCGCCTGATATCTTGCCGCACGATGGAAGCATTGATGAGATTGCGAAATTCGAGTATAAAAATATCTTCCCTTTATTCTCACAGGAGTTTGATATTGCCATTAACCTGGATAAAGACAAAGAAGCTTGTACTTTATTAAGTACTGTTAAAGCTAAGAAAAAATATGGCTTTACTCTTAAAGATGGACATTTAGCGGGATACAATGCAGCAGCCGAAAGAAAGATAATTACAGGACTTTTTGATGAGGATTCTAAAAAAAATACAGAGAGCTATCCACAAGAGATATTTGATATTTGTGAGTTAAAGTTCGAGAAAGAAGAGCCAGTACTCAATGTAAATAAAGTATTAGTAGAAAAGTGGCATGTGCTTAAACAGAAGTCTAAAGACAAAAAAATAATAGGCCTTAATACTGGGTGCGGCCCCCGCTGGCTTACTCGCCTATGGCCAGACACATATTGGCAGGAACTTATTTATAACCTTCAAAAAGCTGGTTATTACCCAATGGTATTGGGTGGGCCGGATGAAGATGCGAAGAACCGCAAGTTTGCAGAACAAACAGGCGCATACTATCCGGGTACATTCTCTTTGGAGGAATTCATTGCTATTACTGCTAATTGCGATGTGGTAGTTAGTGCAGTAAGTATGATGATGCATATTGCAATCGGCTTAAAAAGGCCCTTGGTGCTTTTTAATAACATCTTTAATAAACACGAGTTCGAGATGTATGGTAGAGGTATTATAGTAGAACCAACAAGCGGATGTGATGATTTTTATGGTAATACATGCACACGTGAACAATGTTGCATGAATGATTTGCCGGTTGATACTGTATTTGCTGCTATTCAAAAGCTAGCTTAATCATGCGAATAGCATATCTCTCTACATTTTATCCGTATCGAGGCGGTATAGCCCAGTTTAATGCTGCACTGCTAAAGGCTTTTGGCAAGAACCATGAAGTCAAAGCATTTACATTTAAACGTCAATACCCTGAATTACTATTTCCGGGTAAGACCCAATATGCCGATGCTAAAGATTCTGCAGAAGATGTAGGTGCTGTTAGAGTGCTTGATACTATAAATCCATTGACATACGGTAAAACTGCCAACGCTATTTTGGAGTTTAAGCCCGATATAATGATCACCAAGTATTGGATGCCCTTTTTTGCTCCTTCTCTTGGTACAGTTGCAAAAACATTAAAGAAGAATGGGGTTGTGAATATTGCCGTCCTTGATAATGTTATTCCTCATGAAGAGAAGTTTTATGATAGAACATTGACTAAGTATTTTCTCAATAACTATCATGCTTTTGTGGCTATGAGCAAGAGCGTGGCTGATGATCTATTGACTTTTGTTCCCAATGCCAAATATGCCTTGCATCCTCATCCATTATTTGATTTCGGCGAGCCTACAAGCAAAAGAGATGCCAAGGCTAAGCTGGGTCTTAACGAAGGAGATAACTATATCCTGTTCTTTGGATTTATACGCCGTTATAAAGGTTTAGATATGTTGCTTGAAGCAATGGCTGATGCACGAATAAGGGGAAGGAACCTGAAAGTGATAGTTGCCGGTGAGTATTATGAGGATAAGACCTTTTACGATAACAAGATAAAGGAGTTAGGCATAGAGGATAAGGTGGTCCTTCATACAGATTATATTCCTTCTGATATGGTTAGGTACTATTTCTGTGCAGCGGATATGATCGTTCAGCCATACAGAAGTGCTACGCAAAGTGGTGTTACACAGATAGCATATCATTTTGAAAAGCCAATGCTAGTTACAGATGTAGGTGGTCTTTCGGAGATTGTGCCTCATAACAAGGTAGGTTACGTTGTACAACCCAATCCTGCAGCTATTGCAGAAGCTCTGAATGATTTTTACGAAAATAAAAGAGAGGCTTCATTTTCTGCTAATACCAAGGAAGAGAAGAAAAGATTTCAGTGGGAATCCTTTGCTGCAGCAATAGAAGACCTGTACAAGCAGGTTAAAACTACTTAGAGAGTAGCTTCTTTACCGTATCAGAAATAGCTTTACCCTCAGCTTTGCCTGATAATTGTTTACTTGCAACGCCCATTACCTTACCCATGTCAGTCATAGAGGCAGCGCCTGTTGAAGTTATGATAGCTTGCACTGCGGCTTCTATTTCCTGAATACTCATTTGTTTGGGCAAAAAGCTTTCAATAACAGATGCCTGGAATAGCTCAACTTCTTCAAGCTCAGGACGGTTTTGTCCCTTGTAAATTTCCGCAGTCTCTTTCCGCTGCTTAACCATCTTCATCATAGCCTTCATTTCAGCATCTTCGCTGCTGCCTTTTTCAGATGATTTTAGCAACAGTATCTCGGACTTAATGGCGCGCAAAGCATCCAGCTTTTTTGTGTCCTTGGCCAGCATAGCGGTCTTTATATCCGCATTTACTTTTTCTTCGAGTGTCATGGTATGTTATTTTATAAAGGGTCTTTAAGAAATTTAATAGTTTCGAGAGGGTTAGGAGAGGAGAATACAGTATTTCCGGCGACTAAGATATCTGCTCCTGCACGTATAAGCGGCAAAGCATTGTCTAGGTCAATTCCTCCATCTACTTCTATAAGGGCTTTAGAGCTAGTTTCTTTAATGAGTTCTTTAAGTCGCAAAACCTTGTTAAATGTGTGCTCAATGAATTTTTGTCCCCCAAAACCGGGGTTGACAGACATAAGGCATACTATATTGATATCCTTGATGACATCTTCCAGCATGTGAATAGGGGTATGCGGATTTATAGCTACCCCTGCCTTCATGCCATGGTGTTTTATATTTTGAATGGTGCGATGTAAATGAGTGCAAGCTTCAATATGTACAGATAGGTGATCCGCTCCGGTTTTCTTAAAGGCTTCTACATAACGGTCAGGGTCTACTATCATCAGATGTACATCTAAAGGCTTTTTAGCATGCTCTTTAATTGCTTTAACCACAGGGAATCCAAAAGAAATATTGGGCACAAATACCCCATCCATTACATCCACATGGAACCAGTCTGCTTCACTTTTATTTATCATATCTATGCCGGCTATCAGGTTACTGAAATCAGCTGAGAGTATGGAAGGAGCAACGATGGCTTGCGGCATATAGTAGGCTATAATGTGATTTATTACAAATGTAATAATAATAGTTATTAGCGAATTATAGAAAGGAAGCCTATTGGTTGTGGGCTATCTATTTATAGCTATTTTTACCACCACAATTAAGTATTCATGCAGAACCCTACCTCATATATATTCCCGATTCTTATAATCGCATTCGTTATCATCATGCGAATAAAACGGAGTATAGGCTTTCAGCTCTATTTGCCCATAAGGCAATATATAAGGATAGTTATGTGTTTAGCCATACTTGCAGTTATAGGATGGTTTGGAATCATGTTTCATCCTGAAACCCTTATTGCTGATGCAGCAGGTTGCATAGCAGGCTTTGGATTAGCTTTTTTAGGTGCAAGGCATGCCATTTTTGAAGAAAGAAAAGAAGGTCTCTATTTTAGGACACACGTATGGTTAGAGATAGGTATATTGATCCTATTCTTCGTCCGCATCGCCTATCGTTTCTATGCCCTATATTCAACGCTTGGTAATGCTCCTCCTGAGCATGTTGCAAGCCAATTACGATATGAGAAAGATCCGATCACCGGACTCATTATATCTGCATTTTGTACTTTTTATATTGGTTACTTTGCATACATAATCAAGCAAGTAGCCGAACTCAAGAAATCAGGTAATATTAAATAACCCTATAAATAAAACACTATGAAACGTACAGCAACAGCCATCTGGCAAGGATCTATCAAAGAAGGTAAAGGTACTTTATCAACACAAAGTACAACACTTAACAAAACTCAATACTCATTCAATAGCCGTTTTGAGAATGGCACCGGAACCAATCCGGAAGAGCTTATTGCTGCAGCACATGCAGGTTGCTTTACTATGAAGCTTAGTGGTGTGCTTACCGCAGCTGGCCTTACACCTGAAACTCTTGAAACCAATTGTGCGGTTACTCTTGATAATGGTGCAGTTACAAGTTCTGAACTTGTGCTTAAAGCTAAAGTACCAGGTATAAGCCAGGAAGCTTTTAAAACAGCAGCTGAAGATGCAAAGGCTAATTGTCCTATTTCTAAATTGTTGAATACCAAAATCACCCTGGAATATAGCCTTGCTTAGGTAGGGTAGTCAGTATTGATGCTGAATTTTAGGAATCACTACCTCTTTCTGGGTTTTCTGACTGTTGCCTGGCTTTCAATGATTGCCATTGCAAACCCGGTTGGAAACTTTCCGCTGAATGATGATTGGATGTATGCCCGATCTGTTTACTATCTTATAACTCAAGGACAGTACAAGGTAACAGAATCTTATTCACCGGTTTTAATAACCCAGGTAGGTTGGGGAACACTGTTTTGCTGTGTTAAGGGCTTTTCATTTACATCACTTCGTATTTCGACCTTAGTTTTAGGATTGATAGGTATTTACTTTTTTTATTTTTTAGTAAATAATCTTACCCAAAATAGAGTACTAGCCTTTTTTTCTGCCCTGCTAATTCTTGTTAATCCTCTCTATTTCTCTCTGTCTAGCAGTTTCATGACTGATGTTCCGTTCCTTAGTTTAGTAATGATTGCTATGTTCTGTTTTTTTAGAGCAATCCAAACACATCAAAGAAAATATATTATTATAGCAACAGTTTTTTCTATTCTTGCAACGCTTATTCGCCAGTTGGGTATTGTTATTCCGCTTGCCTATGCAATGGTTTGCTGGCTAGAAAATGGACAAGCAGCAAAGCAAAAAATAAAGCATTTTATTCCATTCATTTTAACGGTGCTTGTATTAATGATTGCACTTATTTGGTTAAATAATGTTGTCCATTCAGGAATACATTTTTTTCAATCGGGTTCAATACGGCCACTTTTCAAATCAATTATTCCCAAGTTTTATATCCGTACGGGATATGTATTAATCTATTCCGGTATTTTTCTGTTTCCTTTACTATTGTCTATTACAAGGAAGTCATTTAAGAGATTATCTTTTATCAATAGGAAAGCTTTAGCCGTATTTGTCATATGCATAATTCCATCCTTTGTTTGTGTTTATAATAAATTCCCATGTAATAATGCAGTCAATAATGGATTCATAGGTCCCCATTTATTAAGGGATGCTTATGTATTGCATGTGCTGGAGCTATACACTTTTCCTCCCTTGGTTTTATTAACTATATTTTTGTTTGGTGCGGTGGGCGCTGTTATGATAATTATCAATTTATGGAGTGTAGGTGAAATATTTTTTAAAGAATATAAAAATAGAAGCCTGAGTACTTTAACTATTAACTCACGATTACTTTTTATTACTCTATGCTTAGTAGGTTACTCTGTACTTATCTTTCCTCCCGACCTGTATATAGATAGATATATACTGCCATGTATTCCACTTATATGGATGATCATATGTACTAGAGAAATAGAGAGAGTTAAAGCACCATTCTTGGTTTTTGCCGCCATTTATATCTCTGTAATAACTCTGTTTACAACATTATCCACACATGATTGGCTGGAATGGAACCGTGCCAGATTGAGTGGGGTAAATTATCTAACGCAAAAAATGAGAATTTCTGCTGATAAAATAGATGCAGGATATGAACAAAATGGATGGTTGCTAGGTGGAGAGTTTTCTAAACATACTGATAAAACCTGGTGGTTTGTCGATGACAATGAATATATGTTGGCTTTTAGAAATGTTCCTGGCTATCAAATGATAAAGGAATTTAAGTATACCAATTACTTTCCTTGTGAACAGAGAAGCTTATTGGTATTACAAAAGCGAAAGTGAAGTATTGCTACTTGGCAAATCTAGCCGCTAATACCAGGTCTTTGCTGCCAGGTGTGTAGGTGTAAAATCCGGTTCCTGATTTAACACCCAGATCACCTGCGGTAACCATATTTACCAGTAGTGGGCAAGGTGCATATTTAGGATTACCTAAACCATCATGCAGTACTCGGAGAATAGCAAGGCAAACATCTAAGCCTATAAAATCGGCTAATTGCAGTGGCCCCATAGGATGAGCCATGCCTAATTTCATTACAGTATCTATTTCAGAAACACCTGCAACACTTTCAAATAAAGCATATATAGCTTCATTGATCATGGGCATAAGTATACGGTTGGCTACAAATCCGGGATAGTCGTTTACTTCAACAGGTGATTTGCCAAGCTTTTTAGAAAGATCCATAACCATGGCCGTTACTTCGTTAGAAGTATTATATCCTCTTATTACCTCTACCAGTTTCATAACGGGTACCGGGTTCATAAAATGCATTCCTATCACTTTGTCAGAGCGCTTAGTTTGTGCTCCTATGAGGGTAATAGATATTGATGATGTATTGGTCGCCAGTATGGTTTCAGGTGGGCAAATTTTATCAAGATCAGCAAACAACTTGAATTTTATAGTGGGGTTCTCAGTCGCAGCTTCTACAACAAGTTGGCAACCCTTAACTCCATCTGCTAGCTGGGTATGGGTAGTTATGTTTTTAAGTGTTGAGGTCTTTATTTCTTCACTGATAGCACCCTTAGCTACCATCCTGTCGAGGTTTTTTGTAATAGTAGCAATGCCTTTATCTAAAGCAGCCTGGTTAATATCAATAAGAGAAACTTTATAATCGTGTTGAGCAAAAGTGTGTGCTATGCCATTGCCCATTGTGCCTGAACCAATTACTGCGATGTTCTTCATGAATGAATAATTTTTACAAACCTAAGAAAATAGTGGTCAATTAAAAATTAGGAATTACGAATTACGAGTCTGTTTATCGACAAACCCCTTAATTCCTAATCATTCTTTGATTCTTCTTTCAGAAGTACTTTAATATCTCCCACCATACGTGCTACATCACTTGAATCGGTTCCATGGTAAATACCTCTTATGTGGTGGTTTATATCTACCAAAACCATATTTTCGGTATGTACAAAATTTTTGCCATCGCCTGTATCAACCGCTGCAAAGTATGATTTCCATGCCAAATGGTAAATGCTGTCTCTATCACCTGTCAAAAAGTACCATTGAAAAGGAATAGCATCATGCAGCTTTGCGTATTGAGCTAATACAGGGACTGAATCGCGCCTTGGATCTACTGTATACGAAATGAATTTAATTTTTGAATTATTGGCGAAGCTTTTAGTGGCTCTCTCGAGTTCGAAATTCATTTTTTTACAAATACCGGGACAGGTTGCATAGAAAAAATTGGCTACGAATGCCTTATTTTTAAAGCTATCCAGGGTTATTGTCTGCCCCATTTGATCAGTAAACTTAAAGTTCAGTATAGTATGATAGTCTGTATCTTTTGTTGCTTCATTGTATTGCTTTGGCCCGTAAAAGGGTAAGCCACTAATTGCCTTTGCTGTTTTGTTGTTTGAAAACATGAAAGAAATGATCAAAGCAATAGCTGCTGCAACAAGCAGAATGATATTTAACAGGGGCATTTTTGGTATTTTAGCCATAATTTAATGTGTTTTTTTCGTGCCTCAAAGATACAGTAATACTTAAAGCTGGCTCTTGAGAAGCGTCAATAAACTATACTATATTTGTTTAAGAATTATATTTATGAAAGATGCTTTTATTGTAAATGGATTGCGTACACCGGTAGGTAACTTTGGTGGAACATTATCTGTAGTGCGCCCAGATGATATGGCTGCTTTAGTGATAAAGAAGCTAATAGAAAAGAACCCTACGTTAGATGCTAAAGCCATAGATGATGTTATACTGGGTTGTGCTAACCAGGCTGGAGAAGATAATCGTAATGTGGCACGTATGGCTTTATTGCTTGCAGGTATTCCTTATACAGTACCCGGAGAAACTGTTAATCGCCTTTGCGCTTCCGGGCTTTCAGCATCTATTAGTGGTGCCAGAGCTATACAAACAGGGGATGCGGATTTAATTATTGCCGGTGGTGTAGAGAATATGACTCGGGGTCCCTGGGTTATGTCTAAGGCCTCATCTGCTTTTGGGCGTGATTCTCAAATGTTTGATTCCAGCTTTGGATGGAGGTTCATTAATCCTAAAATGCAGGAATTATATGGTACCGATAGCATGGGCGAAACCGCAGAAAACCTTGCGGAATTATATAAAATAAACCGCGAAGATCAAGATGCTTTTTCTCTAAACTCTCAGTTAAAAGCTACTAAAGCAAGAAGCGCAGGACGTTTTAAAAAGGAAATTATACCTGTTGAGATAGCACAAAAAAAAGGTGATCCCAAGATTTTTGCAGAAGATGAGTTTATAAAACCTACTACAACTAAAGAAGCATTGTCTGGTTTAAAGCCGGCATTTCGCAAAACAGGTACTGTTACTGCAGGTAATTCTTCCGGGTTAAATGATGGTGCAGCTGCATTACTGTTAGCATCTGAAATCGCTTTAAAAAAATATTCTTTAAAGCCGTTAGCACGTATTGTATCATCGGGTGTGGTGGGAGTAGAACCCCGCATTATGGGTATCGGCCCAGTTGAAGCATCGAATAAAGCATTAAAGAAAGCAGGCCTTACTTTTAATGATATTGATGTAATAGAACTTAATGAAGCTTTTGCGGCACAAGGCCTGGCTTGCATTAGGCAATGGGGGCTAAAAGATGATGATTCACGCATTAATCCTAATGGCGGAGCTATTGCAATTGGTCATCCACTTGGAATGAGTGGAGCAAGGATATTGCTATCTGCAGCTATTGAGCTGCATGAACAAAATAAGCGCTATGCTCTTGTTACCATGTGTATTGGAGTAGGGCAGGGCTATGCAGCTATTATAGAAAAAGTATAAAAGACATGCCAGCCATTCGTCCGGATGCTTCTAAACGAATTGATAAGGCCTTTGCAGAATTAAAAGGCTTTCAGAAAGAGCATTGTATTCATTTGCGTAAGCTTGTCCATAAGGCTTTGAAGTTAAAGAAGACTGGAAATGGGGCCCCAATTTTAATGTAAATGGAATGATTTGCGGAATATGGGGCTTTAGGGAGCATGTGAAGTTGGTGTTTTTCAAAGGGAGCGTTATGAAAGATAAATACAAACTCTTTGAACATGGCCTAAAGAATGAGGGTAACCGGAGTATTCATTTTAGTGAAGGTGATAAGATTGATGATAAAAAGGTAATGGAGTATTTAAAGGAGGCTGCGGCAATAAATAAGAAAGGTATTAAACCTGCAAAGAAAGAGATCATTGTTAAGCTTCCGGCTGAATTAACAAAGGCATTAAATAAGGATAAAGAATCTAAGCAGTTTTACGAAAGCCTGGCACCATCGCACCGCAGAGATTATGCCGATTATATTTCTGAAGCTAAACAAGAAGAAACGCGCACTAAAAGGTTAGTTAAAGTAATGGACTTGCTGGCTGATAGGAGAACATTAAACGATAAATACGCAAAATAATGATATACGAATTCAATGAGTATAGGCCAGTAGTACATAAATCAAGTTTTGTGCACCCGCAGGCATGTGTAACCGGGAATGTAATAATTGGGAAAAATGTATACATAGGTCCTGGTGCTGCAATACGTGGCGATTGGGGAGAGATAATTATTAAGGATGGATGTAATGTGCAAGAGAATTGCACAGTACACATGTTTCCAGGCATTACAATTACACTAGAAGAGAATGCTCATATTGGTCATGGAGCCATAATACATGGCGCTCATATTGGTAAGGATGTATTAGTAGGTATGAATGCGGTGATAATGGATAAAGCTATAGTGGGAGATGGCAGCATAATAGGTTCGCTTACATTCGTACCAGAGGGCATGGAAATTCCATCGCGAAAGGTAGTGGTGGGAAGTCCGGCTAAAATAATTAAGGATGTAACCGACGAGATGTTGAAATGGAAGAAAGAAGGTACTAAAATATACCAGGGTCTGCCTAAAGACCTATTCAATACCCTTAAACCTTGTGAACCACTTAGGTCAGTACCAAAATTCAGGCGTAAACAGTCGGTATTCTTTCATACATTGAAACAAGGCAAATAGTTCCCAATTAATCCATTTTGTGGTTTTGTTACCCTTCGCTAACCTTTTTTTGTTGAGGGTTGAAAACTTTTTATTCTGAATAATGGAACCTTTATAAAGGTGTTTCCGTAAGTAGCTGGTGAGAGGGAATGATATCTATCAGATCAAAGAGGAACATTTGTCATGTGGAAAAGATTCACGGCGCATTTAATTTGCTCCTAAAATGAAAAACTATGAGCCCGGAAAATTACAAATTGATTACAGCGGATCTTATGTCAAAGAAGAGAATTAGTGCAGTAATAAGTATACTATTCTTCTTCGCGTTATTAGCTACCTTAGTTTACATGATTTAACAAATGGTATTATAAGCTACTACTGTAGTTTAAAAGAATAAGGTTTAATTCCTAAAAATTAATTAGCCGAGATCAGTTGCTCGCGTACGGCATACATTACAAGTCCCGCTGTATTGGTTATACCCAACTTACCCATAATGTTTTTACGATGGGTAGTAACGGTATGAACACTTAAAAAGAGCCTATCGGCAATTTCCTGGTTGGAATATCCTTCAGCTATATGTTTTATTATTTCCATTTCTCTTTCGCTTAGGTTTATGCCATTACATGAAGTATATAAAGGGCAAGCCAATGGGAAATCGCTTTTTCTTGGAGTACTAATCAGGGTTTCTACTATCTGTCCGCAAAGGAAACGTTCACCCTTTGTAGTTTTATATAATGCCTCAGTAATTTCTTCTTTGTCACAATGTAACATCAGGTAACTGGTAACACCCTGCTCCAGTATCCTCGAAATTACTTGCCTTGGCTGAGGTGTATTAAGGCCTAATATCTGTATCGAAGGATTCATTACTTTAATTTGCTGAAGAGTTTCTGTTTTGGAAGATACAGTAGAGAAATCTATAATAACGACGTTAGCACTTTTTGTAACCAGTTTCTCCAGTAATTCCGTTTCATTCTTAGCTTCGCAAACTAATTTAAAATCTTTATTGTCAGCAATCAATGAGCTCATCCCCCTGTTAAGAAGAAAGTTATTGCCGGCTATTATGATTTTTATCTTGTTCATTGATGTGTTTATTTCTTTCGCAGCACAAATGTATACAAAAGCAAAATCATTCAGTACCCTAAAATGGGTATTTTAATAAACGTTAATATTTGAAAATAAATGTATGTAGCCCTTACCTACTTTTTTACAAGCAGCGCAATGTTCTCCACATGAGATGTGTGTGGGAACATATCTACAGGTTGTATCTTTTTAACAGCATATTTCTCAGCCATCATAGCAACGTCTCTGGCCTGCGTAGAAGGATTGCAGCTTATATATACGATCTTTTGTGGAGCTAGCTTAAGTAAGTCCTGTACTGTATCCGGGTGCATGCCTCCACGTGGTGGGTCGGTAATAACAACATCGGGTATGCCATTATGCCTGCAAAAATCCTCACTAAGCATAAATTGCATATCGCCTGTAAAGAATTCTGCATTCTTAATATTGTTTAAATCTGCATTTATACGTGCATCAATAATAGCTTGTTTTACATATTCAATACCGATAACTTTTTTTACCTCGCCTGCAACAAAGCTTGCAATGGTGCCGCAACCTGTATAAAGATCAAATACGTTTTCGTCGCCCTTAAATTCAGCAAACTCGCTTGCCTTGGCATAAAGAGTGTTGGCTTGCGGAGTATTGGTCTGAAAGAAGGATTGAGGAGAAATTCTGAATTTTAATTCTTTTCCATTCCTCAATTTCATCTTTTCCGTTATATAGCCTTCGCCCGAAAAGGTAATCATATCAAGGTCTATAAGGCTGTCGTTCTTTTTAGAGTTAATAGTGTAGATGAGCGTTGCTATTTGTGGAAAGGTCTTGACGAGGTATTTCAATAACCTTTCACGCATAGGCTTGTCTTCCCTAAAAAAGGCCAGCATAACCATCACTTCTCCATCAACAGTATTGCGTATCATCAGGTTGCGTAAAAAGCCTTCTTGTGCACGCAGGTCAAAGAATGGCATATCGCCCCTGATAGCATAATCGCGCACAGCCAAACGTATGGCATTCGACGGTTCAGGCTGTAGGTGACATTCTTTAATATCTATAACCTTGTCGAATAACTTTGGTACATGAAAGCCCAATCCCGGTTGTCCGAAATTGCTTTCATTCATTTCATCCAGTGCTAGCCAGCGCTTGGAGGAGAATGTAAATTCAAGTTTATTACGGTAATGGTATATATTCTCGGACCCTATTATAGGTAGGCTTTCTTCTACATTAACACCTGCTATGCGTTTAAAAGCTTCGGTCACCTGTCTTTGTTTTAATGATAGCTGTGCTTTGTAATCTAAATTTTGCCAGCTACATCCGCCACAGGTTCCAAAATGTTGACAAACAGGCTCTATACGATCTGGTGATGGTGTTTTAAGTTTTATAAGTTTTCCTTCCGCGTGTTTCTTTTTCATGCGGGTTATCTCAATATCAGCCACATCGCCGGGTACAAGTCCTTTTACAAAAACAACCCTTCCAGCGCATTTTAATACTGCTTTTCCGCCCTCACCAATATCAATGGCTTCCGCATTCTCAACAAACTCTTTCTTCATATTCTTTTAAAGGGCGCAAATATCGGGTTTAATTTTGTAATGATGAGCTTATGCCCCAAACCCCTAAAGGGGCTTCCATTTATCTTAAGTATTTATTTTTCAAAGCCCCTTTAGGGTTTGGGGCTTGCACTATTATTCGTAAATTTGCTTTATGTCTAACGTAACATCCAAACATAGTGCTGAGGAGCTTATAGAGCTTGAACAAAAATACGGTGCACATAACTACCATCCTTTACCAGTTGTGCTCGAAAGGGGAGAAGGAGTATACGTTTGGGATGTGAATGGAAAGCGTTATTATGATTTCCTCTCGGCGTATTCTGCCGTTAACCAGGGGCATTGTCATCCTAAGATAGTTAAGTCTATGATAGATCAGGCGCAAAAACTTACGCTTACCTCCAGGGCTTTTTATAATGATTCACTAGGGGTATATGAAAAGTTTGTGACCGAATATTTTGGATATGATAAGGTATTGCCTATGAATACAGGCGCTGAGGCTGTTGAAACAGCTTTAAAGCTTTGTAGAAAGTGGGGATACCAAAAGAAAAAGATTACTGAGAATAAAGTTAAGATACTAGCCTGCGAAGGCAATTTCCATGGGCGAACCATTACTATTATTTCCATGAGTAATGACCCTGAATCGCGCAATGAATATGGACCATACACTCCCGGAATAGAACTGATACCATACAATAATGTACCTGTGCTTGAAAAAGCATTGCAGGACACTGACGTAGCAGGCTTTTTAGTTGAACCCATACAAGGTGAGGCAGGCGTTATGGTGCCTGACAAAGGTTATCTGTCAAAGGCAGCAGAACTTTGTCGCAAAGCCAATGTGTTATTTATTGCAGACGAAGTACAGACGGGTATCGCTCGTACCTGTAAGCTTTTAGCTTGTAACCACGAAGATGTAAGGCCAGATATTGTAATTTTAGGTAAAGCGCTTTCGGGTGGTATGTATCCTATATCTGCCGTATTGGCAGATGATGAGATAATGCTCTGTATCAAACCCAATGAACATGGTTCTACCTTTGGCGGGAACCCCGTGGCAGCGCGAATAGCCATAGCTGCACTTAAAGTAGTTACAGATGAAAAGCTAGCAGAAAATGCTGAAGCTATGGGTGAGATATTGCGTGCTGAACTCAAGAAGATAAAATCAGATAGGATTGAATTAGTCCGTGGTAAAGGCCTTTTGAATGCTATTGTGATAAAACCTAAACAGGGTAAAACAGCATGGGATGTATGCCTTTCCTTACGAGATAATGGCCTGCTTGCTAAGCCAACTCATCAGAATATAATCCGATTTGCACCTCCTTTGGTTATCAATAAAGAGCAGACTCTAGAGGCTGCAAATATTATTAAAAGGACCATAGAAACCTTATCTTAAATAAGAGTTTTGTTATCAGAACTTGTCAGTTAATGGAGTTAATGAACATTTTCTTAAAAGGAATTGCTTAAATCTTTTGTCTTCTTTGGTTTGTATTTGCTGTTTTTATATGTATCTTTAGCTGAACAAATTCAGTTCAAATGAAAATGAGAAGCTTGCGATTATCAATTATTGCTTTACAGGCAATTATTTATACATCTTCTTTTGCTCAGAACATAGGAATTAATAGCACCGGAGCAACGCCTAACCCTGCCGCTATTCTGGATCTGCAAAGTGGTAATGCAGGTACTAAAGGTTTTTTGCCGGAGCAGGTTGCTCTTACGGCAACGAATGCAGTTGGACCAGTAGCATCCCCTCCAACTGGCCTTATAGTTTATAATACTGCAACTGCAGGTGTTTCACCCAATAATGTAGTTCCAGGTTATTATTTTAATGCAGGTACACCAGCCACCCCAAACTGGGAACAATTCGTAGCCGGTAATAGTGCCACTACAACAGTAGGTGCTTGGCTACTTAATGGTAATACAAGTACAAATGCTGCCAGTAATTTTTTAGGAACTACTGATGCAACTACACTTAACTTCAGAACGAATAATGCTCAAAGAATGACAATACTTTCTACTGGACAGGTAGGAGTAGGTACTGCAGCACCAGCCGCTATGTTTGATGTTAACTCTCCATTAGGTACTCCGGCGGTGTATGGTCATTCACCTAATACGGCAGCCTATATAGCATATGAAACTCCTTTTAGCTTTGGAACACCAATACAAACAGTTTCGGGTGCGGGGATATATTCTGCTAACCCTCTTTCAGGTTATACATCTATGTATTCTCAGTCAACCGGGGCGGCTAATGTTGCGGCAGATATTAATTTCTCTAGCGTGTGGATAGCCAATTATAGTTATGTGCAAAACCCAGGGCCTTTTAATCCACCAGCTGTATATGCTCAGCTAAATAATAGCACTTCGCTAAGTAATGTTGAATCGAGTGCAATAGTTGGACTTAATGATTATGGCACAACTGCTGTAGGAGCAGGTTCAATTTCTGTTGGTGTCGAGGGTGTTTCGGCCAGCCAGTTTCAGAATGCATTTGGGGTGGATGGGGAATCCTATTGCGATGTTACAGCAAGTGCACCCTATAGTTTCGGTGGCACTTTTTCCGGCAATGATTATTCTACAGGTACTAATTATTCTACCGTTTATGTAGGTGGAAATTTTAATGGAACGATCTATAAGATATCTGGTACAGGAACGGTAGCGGAAGTTATACCTACTCCTACTCATGGTCGTGTTACCTTGGATTGTCCCGAATCACCCGAGTATTGGTACCAGGATTATAGCTCAGCTAAAATGGTAAATGGTAAAGTGCATGTTGATCTGGATCCGATACTTGCCGATATAATTATTGTGAATGATAGTAACCCTATCCGCGTATTTTGCACACCGGTTAATATGCCTTATTTTAATGGTGTAACTATTATGAATCAGACCGCCACCAGTTTTGACATTATAGAATTGAATGGAGGTAATCACAGCGGCAGGATAGATTATCAACTGGTGGCAAAACCTAAAACTAACTATGGTACAGGTAGATTTGCGTGGGGGCCTGGTCCTGCTATGGCACCTAAGGATATTCCTGCATCTATACCTAAAAACAAACCAGACCCCTCAAAAATATGGTATTGGCCATCTGATGCTCAAACATATCATTATGTATTACCCAAACCACAGCCTAAAACTGCTACCAGAAGTCAGGATATTCAGAATAAGTAAATGGTTGTCAGTGGTTACTTGCTAAAACGTATAATTACGGCTTAATTTAGATCGCCGAATTCGTTTAGGGCAATATTTTCCTTTATATTTGCCGCACTATGAAAATGAAATCCCTAATTCTAGCGCTGCTTGTTTCTCCGGCTTTTGTTATAGGACAAGTAACTATGTCAAGTACCGAAGACTTTACCATTGGAACCATATTAAGGTTTAAAGCATGTGACACCAATGGCATTGCTGTGGGTTTGACAGGTCCAAAACAAACCTGGGATTATTCTCAATTACAGGGGTCAGGTGCGGATATTACTGAGACGATGGTTGCTCCGGGAACAACACCGGATGGAAAACAATTTCCTAAGGCCAATTTGGTTGAAAAGTATTCAGATGGTAAATATGTATATGTAGATAAGGAAGGTCTTTACAGTTATATGGTTGGTTTTTCTGGAAATGGTATGCTTATTGAGTATGCTAAACCGGTTGCTTTTGCAAAACGTCCGGTTTCTTTTGGGGGAACAAATTCTTTTCCTTTTACAGATAAGCTTTCTGGAAATGGTGCGAACCTTGCAGGTACCGGAATGTCTACAATCGCAGCTGATGGATATGGAACCTTGCTTTTGCCTGATAAAAAGAAATATACAAACGTATTAAGAGTGAAGATCACTCAAAAGCAAAAAGATACATCTCCACAAGGTGGAGCAGTTAATCTGACTACCACTGTAACCTATGTATGGTTTGATGAAAAGCATAAATCAGCACTACTTAAGATCAATGTAATAAGCTCTCCGAACTACAATGGTAAAACGGTAGAGTATTTATTAAGCGAAGAGGATAAATAAGATATAACACACTATATATGAGGAAAATGTATGCTTTACCGGTTATTGGTTTTTCATTTCTGCTTGTTTCTTGCGGGAATAACCAATCTGCTGACGCAAATAAAAAGACAAAGACTGATTCAGTGGTTAAGGTTGCTGACTCAGATAAACATGATAAGCTTGTCAGGGCTTTGGTCACTGATACCAATACGAATAATTTTACAGATGCTAATGGTAAAAAGCAAGGGCACTGGACAATAACTAATGAAACCAGGCAGCTACCTGGCTATGATGCTAAAGCCAAAATAGAAGAGGGAGACTATAAGGATGGCATGAAGGAAGGCGAATGGATAGAGTATAATCCGAATGGAAGTGCTAAAAGCAGGATCATCTTTAAAGACGATCAGCCGATAAAGTAATCTTCTTACTATCAATCGTTTGTGGGTTCCAGCCCTCAATTATAATTTTTCATCTTTTTGTTATAAATAACTGATTTTCATTTACTTGTGACTTTTCGGTATTTTTGCCATTATCATATTGAGCATAGATCAAGTATCATCACAAGCCCTCGTATTTAGTTAATACTCAAAGAGACTCTTATACTCACAAACGCCTACTTCTTTGATAGGCGGCTAAAGTGAGTTATCCCTAAATATTATTTAATAATCTATTAAGGACACATTAAGTAGGGTCTGATTCGCCTCAATTTATATTTACTAAGTGTAAGAAAACGAATTATTTTTTCCAGGGTACCCAACGTTCGAACTTTCACCTTCGTATATATATGTAAAAGACACCAACTATGCGCCAGATTAAAATTTCACAAAGGATAACAACCCGCGAATCTATAGGGTTGGATAAGTACCTTCAGGATATTAGCCGTGAAAGCTTAATAACACCTGAAGAAGAGGTTTCATTGGCAATGAAAATAAAGGCTGGTGACAGATCTGCTATAGAAAAGCTAGCAAAAGCTAACCTTAGATTTGTGGTTTCAGTAGCTAAGCAATATCAAAACAGGGGGCTTAGCCTGCAAGATCTCATTAACGAAGGTAATCTGGGTCTGCTTAAAGCGGCTGAAAAATTTGACCATACTAAAGGATTCAAGTTTATATCGTATGCAGTGTGGTGGATACGCCAAACTATACAACAAGCTATTCTTGAAAACTCAAGGTTGGTTCGTTTGCCTGTAAATAAGGTAAATACCAATAATAAGATAAACAAGGCAGCATCCAAACTAGAACAGGAATTTGGAAGAGAACCTACCTCTGAAGAAATATCTATATTCATTAAGTTACCCGAAGATGAAATAAGGACTTCATTCCAGGTTTTTATGCGTACCGTATCAATGGACGCTCCCATCGGCAATGGAGAAACGGAAAGCACCTTGTATGATGTTCTTGAAAACGAAGAAGCATTAAATCCTGAAAATGAATTGCTTAAAGAATCTCTTAAAAAAGAAATTTTAAGGACTCTTAAATGCATACCAGCTCGGGAAGCGGACATCATTAAGTGTTATTTTGGCCTGGGTGAAATAACGCAACCTATGCTTATTGATGAAATAGCGAGACGTATAGACTTATCTCCGGAAAGAGTAAGGCAACTGAAGGAAAAAGGTATACGTGCCTTGAGAGATTCAGCTAAAAGCGGACAACTTAAAACGTACTTAGGATAATATATAAATACTAGTATCCCAGTACTTTAAGCATATTCTTATAGCTTTGTTCTTTTGCGAAAAGACGGGTGGTAATTTCACCGTCCTCTGTGCGATCAATGATAACGTGTTTAGGTGCTGGTACCAGGCAATGTTGTATTCCACCATATCCACCTAATGATTCCTGGTAAGCTCCCGTATGAAAGAAGCCAATGTATAACGGAGCATCTCCCTTATAATTGAACTTAGGTAAGAACACTTCGTTCGAATGTACTTCTGAATTATAGTAATCTAAGCTGTCGCATGTAAGCCCACCCAGACTCACCCGGTTATATTCGTGATCCCAATGGTTAACGGCAAGCATAATAAAACGCTGGTTAATACCCCAGGTATCAGGCAATGTAGTAATGAAGGAGCTGTCTATCATATACCATAACTCACGGTCGTTTTGCCATTTTTTATCCAATACAGAGTAGATAGCTGCCCCGCTTTCTCCTACGGTAAATGATCCAAACTCTGTAAATATGTTCGGTTCAGGTATGTCATTCTGGTCGCAGAAGCTTTTTATCTGTGATATAACTTCTTCAATAAGGTATTCATAGTCAAACTCAAATCCCAGCGAATTTTTTATTGGAAGTCCCCCGCCAATATTGAGAGAATCGAGAGTTGGGCAAATTTTCTTTAGGTTGTAATATACTTTAAGGCACTTTGCTAATTCAGTCCAATAGTAAATAGCATCCTTTATACCCGTATTTATAAAGAAGTGAAGCATCTTAAGCTGCACCTTAGGATTCTTTTGGATCTTCTCTTTGTAAAAATCTACGATATCCCTGTAGCGTATTCCTAAACGCGAAGTATAAAACTCGAATGTAGGTTCTTCTTCTGCAGCTATACGAATACCTATATTGACTTTCTTTTTTGCCGAACGAGTATAGTGGGTAAGCTCTTCTTTGTTATCAAGTACAGGTATAATGTTAAATCCCTGGTTGATAAGCTCGGTTACATATTGCTTATAGGTAGGGCGTTTGTAACCGTTACAAATAATAAAAGTTTCTTTAGTTATTTTACCTTGCTTGTAAAGGTCTTTTATAATAGGGATATCGAATGCAGATGAGGTTTCGAGGTGTGTGTCATTTTTAAGTACCTCGTCTAGAATAAAAGAAAAGTGCGAGCTTTTGGTGCAATAACAATAAGTATATTTGCCTTTGTAGTCGGCTTTAGCCATAGCTACATTGAATAGTTTCTTTGCTTTTTGAATTTGCGAACTTATTTTAGGAAGGTAAGTAAGCTTGAGTGGTGTCTTATACTGCTTGATGATATTCATCAAAGGTATATCGTGAAAGTAGAGTTCACCATCTTCTACGCGGAATCCTTCTTGCGGAAAATTGAAGGTTTGTTGAATAAGGTCCTGATATGTGTTTTCCATAGTGGACGGCCTGTTTTTAAATTAGTTTGCAAATGTAAGTAATCTACTTTGATAAAATAAACACAAAGTAAACGACTTGGATTCATGAAATCGATAAAGATCATAGAAGTTAAATCAGAAATTGGTGCAGGTACCCGGGGCGCAAGTCTTGGTATTGACGCCGTTGAGATAGCCGCACTTGATTTTGGTAGTAAGTTTTTTGAAGAGCATAAAACAGTTGAAGTGCCAGTGGCCAATAAGTTACTATTGGAGCCAATACGCAATGAATATGCAAAACGCGTAAAAGGTATTTATGAATTGGCAGAGAGAGTAGCAAGTGAAGTTAAAAAGGCAGCCTTGGCGCCTGATGAGTTCCCCATTGTATTAGAAGGAGACCACAGCGTGTCTATGGGTACTGTAGCTGGAATAAAAATGGCATTCCCTGATAAGCGCCTTGGTATTATATGGATAGATGCCCACGCCGATATTCATTCTCCATATACAACGCCTTCAGGCAATATGCATGGTATGTCTGTATCTGCTATGTTAGGGGATGATAATTTAGAAAGCAGGATAAATAATCCGATTGAAGAAACGATACAATATTGGGAGAAACTAAAATCATTGGGCGGAATAAAGCCTAAAGTACTTCCTTCCGATTTGGTTTATGTTACAATTAGAGATACCGAACCCCAGGAAGATTATCTCATCAAAAAACTGGGAATACGTGTTTACCCGGTATCTGAAATGAGGGAGAAGGGTATTGAGCGCGCCGCTGTAGAAGTATTGAACGCACTTGATAAATGTGATATTATACATATTTCATTCGACGTAGATAGCATGGACCCTTCTATATCTCGTGGTACAGGCACACCTGCTAAGGATGGAATTACAGAAAGAGAAGCGGGTAACTTTATTGCTCGCTTACTATATAGTAAGAAGATAACCAGTTTTGAAATTGCTGAGATAAACCCGACGCTTGACCATGAAAATATTATGGCGGAAGATGCTTTTGAAATATTACAGAAGGCAGTTAATCAGATAACAAGAGTAATTTAGCGGTATGAAGAATATAGAATTACTTATTACTGAGGGGGTGAAAAAGGCAGTGGCTGAGCTTTATAAAGGTCCGGCTGATAATCTTAATATTGCGATACAGAGAACGCGTAAAGAGTTTGAAGGCGATTTTACTATTGTCGTATTTCCATTTACTCCTCTTTCTAAAAGGAACCCGGAGCAGACAGGGAAGGATATTGGCGAGTTTTTGAAAAATGAAATTGAAGAGGTAGAAGACTATAATGTTATTAAAGGATTCCTGAATCTATCCATTAGCAAGGCCTATTGGATAAACTACTTAAAAGAAAAATTTTCAGATAAAGAGTTTGGAATTGCTAAGCCTGGTAAAGATTCTCAACCAGTAATGGTGGAGTATTCATGTCCGAATACCAATAAACCACTTCATCTTGGTCACATACGTAATAACCTTATTGGGTTTTCCATATCACGCATTATTGAAGCTTCTGGCAGCAAGGTTATAAAGGTGAATCTTATTAATGATAGAGGGATACACATTTGCAAATCAATGCTAGCGTGGCAAAAATGGGGTAATGGAGCCACACCACAATCGACCAATAAAAAAGGCGATCACTTAGTGGGTGATTACTATGTATTGTTCGATAAAAAATATAAGGAAGAGCTTAAACACCTTATGGCTGGAGGTATGTCAGAGGAAGAAGCTGAAAAGAAATCGAAATTAATGGAAGAGGCTAGAGGCCTTTTACTCAAGTGGGAAGCCGGAGATAAAGAAACCATAGCGGTGTGGAAGATGATGAACGGCTGGGTTTACGAAGGCTTTGAAGTTACACACAAGCGATTGGGAGTGGAATTTGATAAGCTGTATTATGAATCTGAAACCTATTTACTGGGTAAGGAAATTGTGAATGAAGGCCTTGTAAAAGGAGTGTTTTTTAAGAAAGATGATGGCTCTGTATGGATAGACCTTACTCCTGATGGACTTGATCAAAAACTAGTGCTTCGCTCAGATGGAACCTCTGTGTACATGACCCAGGATATTGGCACTGCCGTTAGCCGCGCTAAAGAATTCCATTTTACCAAATTGGTTTATGTAGTAGGTAATGAGCAGGAATATCACTTTAAAGTTTTATTCCTTATCCTTAAAAAGCTTGGCTACAGCTGGGCAGAAGGATGTTACCACCTTTCTTATGGCATGGTGGAATTACCTGAAGGCAAAATGAAATCAAGAGAGGGAACAGTAGTGGATGCAGATGACCTGATGGATGAAATGGTAAGAACAGCTAAAGAAATAACAAAGGAACTAGGCAAGATTGAAAACTTTGAGTCAGAAGAAGCCACCCAACTTTATACTACCATTGGTATGGGGGCGCTTAAGTACTTTATTCTTAAAGTAGACCCTAAAAAGAAGATGCTCTTCAATCCTCGTGAATCAGTTGATTTTGAGGGTAACACAGGGCCATTTATACAATATACCTATGCGCGTATCATATCTCTGCAACGTAAAGCAGAGGAGGCGGGAATAAAAGCTGGCATTGATTTAAAAGAGATAGCCGGAAAAGAGAAGGACTTGATCATTAAAACTTTTGAATTCAATTCAGTGATCAGGGATGCTGCTAATACCTATAATCCTGCTCTGATAGCCAATTATACCTATGATCTGGTAAAAGAATACAATCAGTTTTATCACGATTTCCCTGTACTTAAAGAAGAAAATGCGGAAGCTAAGAGTTTTAGGCTCGCTTTATCTCTGCATGTGGGCAAGGTAATACACAATGCATTCTGGTTGCTTGGCATTGATGTGCCAGAGAGGATGTAGTTTCTTTATCTTATCTAAGCTTCATCTATTGACCATCCAATAAAGTCTTTTCCCTAAACCGTAGCTACCTTTCACCAGTTATCTATTGGTAATCAGCTAGTATGAATATATTTTTGAAGGAATAGGTACCAGGAATTTATAGTACTAACCTTCTTTTAAAGCATAATCGTATGAAAGCAAGTTTACTTTTAGGAGTATCATTTGGATTATTATTTATATCTGCTTTTACCATTGCTCAAGCACAAAATGTGGGCATAAATACATCAGGTACTACTCCCAATGCATCTGCATTGCTTGATTTGAATACGGGGAATACATTTACGGCCCCTAACGGAAAAGGTTTGCTAATACCCAATGTTGGACTTACTGGTATAAATGATAAAACTACCATAGTAAATCCGGCACCAACCTTGCTTGTATATAATACGGGAGGCAGTGGACTTAGTCCGGCAGGGTATTACTATAATTCAAATACGGCTGTAGCACCAATTTGGGTGCAGTTTGGATCAGGGAGTGCAGGTTCATACGTAAAAGATAGTGCTTGGCTTTTAACAGGCAATAACGGTACAACCCCTGGAACAAACTTTATAGGAACTATAGATGATAAAACATTAGAGTTTAAAACCTTTAATACACTTTCAGGCATTATACAACCTGATGCGGCTGATGGTAGTGTATTCTTTGGTTCAGGTGCAGGTAATTATGGAGGGGGAGGAGTTAAAACTCTTGCGATTGGTTACCAAGCTTTGTTTAAAAACACTACAGCACCTAATACAGCTATTGGATACGAAGCTCTCCAAAATAATACTACGGGTTATAATAACGTGGCTATAGGTTACCAAGCTATGCTTAACTGGGGTAATGCGAACAGTCAGGCCCATCAGAACGTAGCTATTGGAGATCAGGCGATGATGAGCAACGGAGCCGGTAACCAATATGTTAATACTGCGGTAGGTTACCAAGCATTGATGAACAATACAACTATATATAATACAGCGATAGGCGGAGAAGCTTTAGCCGCAACTACAACAGGTTCATGGAATACTGCTGTGGGTGCAGATGCAGGCGTTGCAAATATTACAGGCAGTTCCAACGTAGTAGTAGGGCAAAATGCATTCGCGTCTAATACTAGTGGCTCATTTAATACTGTGGTAGGTTGGGAAGCTCTTTCTTCAAACACCACCGGTAGTAGTAGTACCGCCATTGGTAATTTGGCGGGTTATAGCAATACTGCTGATGCAAATACTTTTGTAGGTGATAGTGCTGGGTATGCAAACAGTAGTGGCACAAACAATATATTTATGGGTTACATGGCTGGTTACAATAACACTACAGGTAACTATAACACTGTAGTTGGATACCAAGCACTTCAAAATAATGGATCGACTGCCTGGAATACAGTCTTTGGATGGAGATCTATGTATAATGCAACCGTCACAGGTCAGCAAAATACTGCTATAGGGGTTCAAACATTGTATGATAACACTTCGGGTCATGATAATACCGCCATGGGTGTAAACACCATGTACGATAATACAACAGGGTACTATAATACCGCATTAGGAGAGGATGCACTGAATGCTAATACTACAGGATTCTTTAATACCGCTGTTGGACGTAGGGCATCATATCAAAATGGTGGTGCAAATAATAACACTGCAATAGGATATTTTGCCGGATATAATAACACTGCTAATTTTAATGTGTTTGTAGGTAACAGTGCCGGATTTAGTAACGTCTCTGGCACAGGCCTTAATTTTGAAGGTAACCAGGCGGGTTATAGTAATAGCTCTGGTATAAACAATACCGCAGAAGGCTACGATGCTCTTTATAGTAACACTACTGCCAGTCAAAATATTGCAATAGGTTACCAGGCACTATATACACAGGCGTTCAGCAATGGAGCAGGAACTCCGATTACAGACAACGTAGCAATTGGTTATAAATCGCTTTATACAAACAATCCAACAACCGCCGCAAACGGTATTCAAAATGTGGCGGTGGGTGATTATACCTTACAGCTTAATACCACAGGAACTGGAAATACAGCTATCGGATATAATGCCTTATTGGTTAATACAAGCGGAAGTTACAATACTGCTATTAATACTTCACTCATAGCTAATACAAGTGGAGGTAGTGATGTGGCGGTTGGCTATGGAGCTCTATATAGTAATATTAGTGGTAGTAACAATGCATCAGTAGGGGTTAATTCAATGGGGCTTAATACGACGGGTAGCAATAATGCAGCCATGGGTGCAGGAGCACTAAATAGAAACGTAGCTGGAAATTTTAATACTGCTAGCGGTGAGAGTGCACTGGATATGAATACCTATGCAAGCCAAAATACTGCTATGGGCTATTATGCTTTGTATACTCAATCCTTTTCTAATACTAATACTGTTGGACTAGCGACAATGTAGGTATCGGCTACGAAGCTCTGTTTTCAAACCAACCCACCGCAACAAATAATGGTATTCAAAATACAGCGGTGGGTGACCAATCGCTTTATCGAAACACAACCGGTTTTTTAAATAATGCTTTTGGTTATCAGGCTATGCAAAATAACACTACAGGTTTTTATAATGAAGCATTTGGTGTAAGCGCGATGAACAATAATGTAACGGGTACTGATAATACAGCTATGGGGCATAGTGTAATGTTTCAAAATACGGGTAGTCGTAATACGGGGTTTGGAGAAGCAGCTAACCAGCAAAATGTAAATGGTAACGGCAATTCAGCTTTAGGATATAGGGCACTGCAAGGTGCTAATGGATCGCCTTCTTTTAGTTATAGCACTGGTGTTGGTGATAGTGCTGCTTGGAGTAATACAGCCAGTGGTGTTACGGCTATTGGTGCATTTGCTCTACAGGATAATACTAGCGGCACATATAATGCGGCCATAGGATACAAGGCCGACCTAACTAATACTACGGGTACGAATAATACTTCTGTTGGGGCAACAGCTATGAATGGACTTACTACTGGCTCACATAACCTCGCTCTTGGCTATGAGGCCATGAATTCTCAGATATGGGGGGTAACGAATACGGGCTCATATAATATTGGTATTGGCGAGCAAGCTATGGCCGACATTACAACCGGTGTGCATAATATAGGTATTGGCGAACAAGCCTTATGGGATTTGGATGCCGGTAGGGATAACGTTGCCGTTGGTGATAGTGCTTTAGAAAATGTTAATTCAGCTACTGCAAATAATAATACCGGGGTTGGTGTTGGCGCCGGATTTGATGTAACGACAGGTGCTAATGATGTGGCTGTTGGTTATTATGCACAGTGTAATTTTGCCAATAATAACCTTTCAGGCAATGATAACGTGGCTGTTGGTGCCTATGCTCAAGCCTGGCTTACTACAGGCTCTAACAATACCGCTGTTGGTCATGAAGCGATGTATGGCAATGGATTGGTAACCGGAGGAAATAATACTGCTATAGGTTATTTTGCTCTTTCAGGAATAAATAGTGCCACTAATAATACTGCGCTTGGGTATAATTCTTTATCAGCCACTAGCAGTGGAGGAAATAATGTGGGCATAGGCTACCAGGCCTTGTCTACAAATACTACAGGTACTAATAATACTGCACTGGGTTATCAGGCAAATGTTTCAACAACAGCATTAACCAATGCAACTGCTATAGGTAATGGTGCACTAGTAAGTGCCAGCAACACCATGGTTTTTGGTAATGCAAGTATTACCGATAACTATTTTACCGGAAATGTTCATGCTTCATGTGGGATTTTGGCATGTTCAGACATCCGATATAAAAAGGAAATAAAGATAATTCCTTCGGTACTTAATGATCTTATGAAGGTGCAGGCAGTAAATTATTATTTCAAAACTGCGGAGGAGCTAAAAGACCAAAGAATTGTTTCAAGCGCATTCCATGGCACTGATGGGAAGGAGAAACAAATCGGATTCATTGCTCAACAGGTAGAACCCATATTCAAAGATGTAGTGCATACGGATGAAGAAGGGTACAAATCAATCGATTATTCCCGCCTTACTCCCATACTTACTAAAGCAATACAAGAGCAACAGCATATGATAGATAGCTTAAAAGCTGAGAACAATTCTATGAAAGCTGAAAACAGTACAATGAAAGCTGACTTAAGCAGTCAAAAGGCAGAGATAGAAAAAATCAAAGAATACTTGCAGATAGAGGCAAAAGTGTCTAAATAAAATTTAGATCGAAAGCTTTTTGTGTCTTATTGCTTTGTCTGCATTATCACCCAGGCGTTTCTTTTTGCTTTCTTCGTAATCAGAATATCCTCCTTCGTAATAATATACTTTGCCTTCTCCTTCGAATGCGAGTATATGTGTACATACCCTATCCAGGAACCAGCGATCGTGAGATATAACTACAGCACATCCGGCATAATTCTCTAGTGCTTCTTCTAATGCACGTAATGTATTTACGTCGATATCGTTAGTGGGCTCATCAAGTAATAATACATTGGCCTCTGAACGGAGTGTAAGTGCAAGGTGCAAGCGGCTTCTTTCACCACCAGATAATACTCCGCACTTTTTACCCTGGTCTGGCCCGGTAAAGTTAAAGCGACCAACGTAAGCACGCGAGTTTATCATACGTCCATCCAGCATAATGTTTTCGTTTCCTCCTGAAAGCACTTCCCACACAGTTTTATTAGGGTCTATAGAAGTATGCTCCTGGTCTACATAAGCTGGTTTTACGGTTTGGCCTATTTTAAATTCTCCTTTATCAGCTTTTTCCTGAGCCATGATCATTCGGAATAATGTAGTTTTACCTGCACCATTAGGACCAATAATACCAACTATGCCTGCTGGAGGGAGCCTGAAATTCAGGTTTTCGAAAAGCGTTTTTTTGCCAAATGCTTTGGATACTTCTATCGCTTCTATCACTTCATTACCCAATCGTGGGCCGTTAGGAATGAATATTTCGAGCTTATCTTCTTTAGCTTTTGAGTCTTCACCCATCATCTTTTCATAGTTCGCTAACCTTGCTTTTGCTTTGGCCTGGCGTCCTTTAGGGTTCGTACGTACCCATTCTAACTCTTTAGCAAGTATTTTTTGTCGTTTCGATTCCGATTTTTCTTCTTGCGCTAATCTCTTGCCCTTTTGTTCCAGCCATGAGGAATAGTTCCCTTTCCATGGAATACCTTCACCACGATCCAGTTCAAGTATCCAGCCTGCAACGTTATCTAAGAAGTAACGATCGTGAGTTACTGCTATTACTGTGCCAGGGTAATCATGTAAGTGATGTTCTAACCAGTCTACAGATTCGGCATCCAAGTGGTTAGTAGGTTCATCCAAAAGCAATATATCAGGTTGTTGAAGTAGGAGGCGGCAAAGCGCGACCCTTCTTTTTTCACCACCAGAAAGATTCTTTATAACTGCATCAGCAGGTGGACAGCGCAAAGCATCCATAGCCACTTGCAGTTTGCTATCTAGGTTCCAGGCATCATGCTGCTCTATAAGGTCGTTAAGCTTTGATTGTCTTTCGATGAGCTTGGTCATTTCATCATCGCTCATAGGTTCAGAGAACTTATTGTTTACCTCTTCATATTCTTTTAGAAGATTAGTAACCTCTGCAGCACCTTCACGTACTATCTCTATAACCGTCTTTGATTTATCAAGTTGTGGATCTTGTTCCAGGTAACCGATTTTATATCCGGGAGAAAAATGTATCGCTCCGTTATAAGATTGCTCAATGCCGGCTATTATCTTTAATAGTGTTGACTTTCCTGATCCATTCAGCCCCATTACACCGATCTTGGCGCCATAGTAGAATGATAGGTATATCTTCTTAAGTATTTCTTTACCGGTTGGCAGCACTCTGCTGACATCAACCATCGAGAATATAATTTGTCTGCCTTCTGACATGTGGTTTTAATTAGAGATGCAAATATCGTAAAAACATGAAGACCTTATTTACTCTTTTTTGCCGGCTTCTTTTTATCTGTATCAATAGGTTTTCTAAAGACTACCTTATTATCAAATACATCCATAACAATATCAGAATTGCGTTCCACTTTGCCCGATAAGATATCCTTGGACAACTCATTAAGAACCTGTTTTTGGATAAGCCTTTTAATAGGTCTTGCTCCATAAGAAGGATCGTAGCCTGTGGTGGCGAGCCATTGCATCGATTCCTCAGTAGCGCTTAGCCTGATGTTATCTTGTAACAGGCGATTAACTACACTATTAAATTGTAGGTTTACTATTTCTAGTAAATCTTTCTTGCTTAATGGAGAGAACATAATGATCTCGTCAATACGATTGAGGAATTCAGGTCTCAAAGTCTTTCTTAAGATCTCTAAAACTTGTGATTTGCTTCTATCGAAAACTTTATCTTCTCCAATCTCATCTATATTATCGTGGTTCTCCTGTATAACGTCAGAGCCTATATTGGAAGTCATTATAATGATGGTGTTCTTAAAGTTAACTACCCTGCCTTTACTATCTGTCAATCTGCCATCATCTAATACTTGCAATAAGATGTTATACACATCGTAATGTGCTTTTTCAATCTCATCTAATAGTATAACAGAATAAGGTTTACGTCTTACTGCTTCAGTTAGTTGTCCACCTTCTTCGTATCCTACATATCCCGGAGGAGCACCCACCAACCTGGAAACGCTGTGTTTTTCCTGGTATTCGCTCATGTCTATGCGTATCATATTATTCTCGCTGTTGAATAAATATTCAGCAAGTGCTTTGGCAACTTCGGTTTTACCAACACCAGTAGTACCCAGGAATATAAATGATCCTATAGGTTTCTTGGTGTCTTGTAATCCAGCGCGACTTCTGCGTATGGCATCAGATACAGCTTCTATAGCTTCTTCTTGTCCAACCACTCTTCTGTGTAGTTCATCTTCCAGATGTAAAAGCTTTTCTTTGTCGCTTTGCAGCATGCTCTTTAAAGGTATGCCTGTCCAGCGAGATACCACCTCGGCTATATCTTCACGATCTACTTCTTCTTTCAACATTTGAGAGCCCGATGATTTTAATGAGTCCCATTTTTTTTCTAGTTCTCCCAGTCGTGCTTCAGCATCTTTTATTTTGCCATAGCGTATCTCAGCTACTTTACCAAAGTCGCTCAAACGTTCTGCTTGTTCAGCTTCCAGCTTAAGGTTTTCTATATCTTGTTTTATCTTATGTATAGTATCAACCACATCCTTTTCTGATTGCCATTGGGCTTTAAGGTCAGAACGCTTATCGCTTAGCTCAGATATTTCGCGGTTTAATCCGGTGAGTTTATCCTTATTGTTTTCGCGCTTTATAGCTTCGCGTTCAATTTCCAACAGGCGTATCTTTCTTTCTATTTCGTCTAGTTCTATAGGCAAAGAATTCAGTTCCAGTCTTAGTTTAGATGCAGCTTCGTCTATCAAGTCAATTGCTTTATCCGGCAGAAATCTATCATTAATGTATCGTTGAGAGAGCTCTACAGCAGCAACAATGGCGTCGTCTTTAATACGCACCTTATGGTGGCTTTCGTATTTTTCCTTTATACCTCTTAGTATGGCTATAGCAGCTTCTTCATCGGGTTCATCTACCATTACCTTTTGAAAGCGGCGTTCCAAAGCTTTATCCTTTTCAAAATACCTCTGAAATTCATTTAGGGTAGTGGCTCCAATAGCTCTGAGTTGTCCTTTAGCCAAGGCAGGTTTAAGTATGTTAG
>Ga0206879_1029_pt1 | contig 33851 bp, 24 predicted proteins | sample Alteio_BWOrgCont_5_FD_152897 | JGI IMG/M metagenome (GOLD analysis project Ga0206879, IMG submission 152897) | Enriched cells from forest soil in Barre Woods Harvard Forest LTER site, Petersham, Massachusetts, United States -... | ecosystem: Environmental > Terrestrial > Soil > Temperate forest > O... | reverse complement strand
TACATTGTTTGCGACGCCATTACCAAAAACACCGTTTGGTGGGGAGATGTCAATTCGAAATTTGAACCCGAGGATTTTGACCGCCTGTATAACAGGGTTACCGCTTACCTCAGCGGAAAAGAGGTCTATATCAGGGATTGTTTTGCCTGTGCCGACCCTGCCTACCGTATCGGAGTGAGGGTGGTAACCGAATCCCCCTGGGCCAATCTGTTCGCCAACAATCTGTTTCTGCGCCCGACCAAAGATGAACTTCTGAATTTCAAGACCGACTGGACCATTCTTCAGGCTCCCGGTTTTAAAGCCAATCCAAAGATCGATCACACCCGCCAGCACAATTTCACCATACTTAACTTTACAAGGAAAATTATTTTGATTGGCGGAAGTGCCTATACCGGTGAAATTAAAAAAGGAATTTTCACCCTTTTGAATTACATCCTGCCCCAGGAAAAAGGAGTATTATCCATGCATTGCTCAGGCAATATCGGAAAGAACGGAGATACGGCTATTTTCTTCGGACTTTCAGGAACCGGAAAAACCACCCTTTCAGCCGACCCTAACCGGGGACTGATCGGCGACGACGAACACGGATGGGCAGACAAAACCGTATTCAATTTCGAAGGTGGCTGTTACGCCAAATGCGTGGACCTGAGCAAGGAAAAAGAGCCTGAAATTTTCAACGCGATAAAATTCGGTTCCCTTTTGGAGAACATTGAATTCAAGGACGACAGCAATTCGGTGGATTACAAAAACATATCCAAGACCGAGAACACCCGGGCGGCCTACCCGATCGATCACATTGCCAATGCAGTGGAACCCTCCATCGGAGAAATTCCTAAAAATATTTTCTTTCTGACCTGCGATGCCTGCGGCGTACTGCCCCCTATTTCAAAACTCAGCCCGGCCCAGGCCATGTATCATTTTATCTCGGGCTATACCGCCAAAGTGGCCGGAACCGAAGTGGGTGTAACCGAACCGACGCTGACCTTTTCAGCCTGTTTCGGAAAAGCCTTCCTGCCGCTTCACCCCACAAAATATGCCGAATTGCTGGGAAAAAAACTGAAGGAAAACAAAGTCAGTGTATGGCTCATCAATACCGGCTGGACCGGTGGTCCCTATGGAACCGGGACCCGGATGAAATTAGCCTACACCAGATCCATTATAACCGCTGCATTAAACGGCAGCCTGGATAAGGTCAGTTACCAAAATATGCCCGTATTCGGACTCAGCATTCCCGAAACCTGTCCTGATGTCCCCTCCGAAATTCTCAACCCCCGCAACACCTGGAAGAAAAAAGAAGAGTACGATGCCAAGGCGGCCAGCCTCGCCGCCTCTTTCGTGAAAAACTTCGAGCAGTATTCAAGTGCGGCCAATGAAGAGATTCTGGCGGCGGCGCCCAAACTGACTGTAAATGCGTGAGATTTCTCATTTTATTGTCCCATGCATGGATTTCTAAAGTTTTATAAAAAAGAAGTCGAAATATCGAATTCCCTGTTGGTTATTTGGGTTTTATTCCCTTTGGCAGGATTGGTTGGCTTCTTCCTTTGATGTTTCCTTGATCCAGTAATTTAACTTATGAAAGGAAATGTTGTTTTCACGGGCAAATACCGGCTGACTCTGTCCACTTGAAAGCCATTCCTGAACTACCTTATCCCTTTCCCTTCTTTGCTTCAATCCAAATTTTCCCATCGCTTTACTGTTTTGGTTAAACAGCAAAACTAATTTCATCCTAACAATTGGAAAGTTTTTCACGTGCCGTTACTCTTGCAATATCAAGTAAACGCTGTTCAATAATTTCTTGTTTTCGGGTTTGAATCGCAAAATACGTCTGAGCAAATGCAATTTCAGATTTAGCCGGATCACCATTTTGAGTAACCAAATAACACGCATACCTTGTCAGAGCAATATCAGCTATTTCTCTTTCGGTTTCTGATCCGATCTTAACCATTTTGCTGATGTCAGCAAAATGGTCAGGAATCCTTTCTCCAGCACCTTCGCAGGCTTTTTTAGCTTTATCTATTGAATTTAGAAAATTTCTCCACTGAGAGTATCCCAAAATCTCCTGCAAATCTCTTGCGCTCCAACATTCAATGCCTTTTATTTCATAGCGTGCCGCTTCAAATTTTTGAAATAGTTCCTTAATTAATTCTTTTTTCATTTTGTAGCTTATTTTGAAAAGTTATTATGACAAGATAATATTAGGTAAATTTTGGACTGCTTTTTCTTTTAATTCATTTACCACTCTTAAATATCGTTGTGTATAGGCTAGGTTATCAACAGCAAAAACGGTTGATCACTTGAAAGTATACAGCCTGTCCCAACTGGTTTATAGATACCCTTTAAAAAGTAACAGTAGTGTAAAAGACAGTGCTGTCATTCGTGTTATCAATCAGGCTTCCCGAAAACAATACGGTTGTCGGCACTCCAAGCCAGCTCATATAACCAGTATACCAGGGAGAATCAAACGTAAGCGTAAAACTAGTATTGCTTGATGCATAGATCGTTGAAAAACTCTGGTCGAAGGTTTTGCTATCGTAATTATTGTAAAATCTGATTCTCCATCGAATGGTCTGAATAAAGCCTCCGAACCGCTGTTCGGCCTCATGGGCATTAAATGTAATGCTGGAAGGCCAGGCAAACCAGGTCGGCCCGCCTCCTCCCTCATAACCCTGAAGATAGGTATCTGTTGCCTGAACAGATACGGCAGCAGACGTGGCGCTGACCAATCCATCGAATACAGGCGGTAAATCCCTGAAGGCATAGATCTGAAAACTGCAGGTATCTGATACCTTTCCCAAAGGATCTACCACATAAATTTTATAACCATAAGTAGAAGGGATCACAACACCGCTGAAATTAAAATTAATATGCGACCCTATACTGAAAGGAGTAGCGTCCCCGAGATTCATACGTTTGACAACTACATTCGAATAGGTTAAATTACTGCCAGACATCACATATTCAATGCTGTAAACCGGAGAAACCGCCGTTTTAATTGTATCCGTAAGGATTTGTGCGAAGCTCAAAGTATAATTTGAATTCCGTATAAGAATCGAAGGAACCTCATCTTCTGCTGCCAGGCTAAAATATGCGCTTGAACTTTGACCGAACTTATTGCTTACACTGAAAGTAAAAGTCGCCGAAGTTCCGTTGGAAATATACAACAAAACAAATCCGCTGTCCTGCTTCACCTGACTGTAACTAAGATTCACACATCCGGTCACGCAGGAAAAATTAAGTGTAGATAAATCGGCATTGCCTGAAACAGAAAAGTCAAGCCGGTAACCTGAAATCCCGAGAAGCACTGTGTCCTTAAAATTTGAAACAAAAGGCAGCCCACTGCTATGCCTTCTGACCTGAATAACCGGGGCGGCGCTTTCGCTCTGTTCGAGAGCCGGGATAATGTCTTTTCGGGTATCACAGGACTGGATCAGTGCTAAGGTCAGAGCAAGTAAAGTAAAAAGCCGGATTCCCGGCAAAACCGGATTTGAAATTTTATAGGTCATGCAGATTTGTTTTAGTGTTAAAAATCAGTTAAATTATATTAATTAAAAATAAATCAGTTTAAAATAAAACGGAAGCCCCCGTTCATCTGGTATTTCCACTCTCCGAATGCAGAGCCCAGCATGTACCACTGTTGAATGCTTCCGACAAGGGCGACATTTTCATTCAGGTAGAGTTCAAGGTTACCTCCTGCAAAGACACCATAAATAAATACAGTCGCGGCGGGATAAAGAAACGTAGGATCGTCGGCAGGTGAATAAGCCGTATTGCCTTCAAGTCCTGAAAAAAATCCCAATTCAGCATTAACAAAAAGTTTGTCGCTCAATTTCACCACTGTGAAATTTGCTGAATACTTAAGGCTGTAATCAGATAAAACAGTGGAAGGAAAATTCGTTTTCTCGAAATTAAAAGCTGTACGAAGAAAAAAAATCGGGCTGTAAAATTTGCAGCGCGACAATTCTCCGTTGCGCGAATTCAGTCCTGTTCCGCCGGTAAAATCAATCGTCCGGATTCCTGCAATATGTCTGAGCTGAACCCTGGAATCGTCCTGGGCCTCTGCAACAGTGGTAAGTATTATTGTCTGAAGGAGGATTTGAAACAGTATCTGAAGCAGCATCTGCGCCGGGATCAAATTTTTCATCATCTGCATGTTATCTGAGTAGTGTTAAAAATCCTTTTTTCACCATTTCCTTGCCTTCCATTAGTAGGCGAAGCACGTAATAATAGGTTCCCGAGGGACACTCCTCTCCCGCCACAGTCCTTCCGTCCCAACCTCCACTGGTTGCAGAACCGACAAAAAGCGTCAATCCCCAGCGGTCAATAATTTCAATTGTATAATCGTTTATGCACAGGCCCTGAATTAAAAAAATATCGTTTATACCGTCTCCGTTGGGACTGAAAACATTGGGAACTTTAAGGGAACAAAAAATATCAAGCATGTATTGGGCAGAATCATTGCATCCTGCAGAATCGCTCACCCATTGCCGGATCGTATACGATCCGGCAGCTTCGTATTGCGTTATAGGATTTTCGAAAGTAGAACCAAGCCCATTACCAAATGTCCATCTCCAGGAGTCAGCACCGAAACTGGTATCTTTTAGAAGTACCGGAGCATTTTCAAACAAATCGGTAAACGAAAGATAAAAACCGGCCCTCGGTCCGGGAGAAACCATGAGCCTTTTGTCGAAAGGGACAGAAACACATCCTGTACTGCGGTCGGTAAGGATAACGCTTATCATTTTGCTTCCTGGCGTTGAATAGTGAAAACTGATATTGGAACCTGTTGAATCACCGCCAAAAACGGCGCCCTCTGCAGTCCAGGAAAAAACGTAAGGACCCCTATCTGGAGTATAGACCGAATAGACAGACCCTTCTGATTTGCAAAGCAATGCCGGTCCTGAAACAGAGTCAATCAGCGGCTCGAAATTTTCAAGGGCATAAGGCTTGTTTGAAAAATTCTTCCACCCTTTACGCAACACGGCATTGTAATCATTGAGCACAGCCTTTTGACCCTGATCTGTGTTGTTCCATTTCAAAACCGAAGACTTCCAGTTCCCGATTTCGGTCCAGATTCCATCTTCTCCGATCAGGTAGCCTAGTGTTATGGAAACACCTGAAGTTCCGTAAAGCCGGTTTAGGGAATGGTAAAAAAAGGGGTTTACCTTGCACACATCACTGTCCATGTGACTTGTTAAATAACCATCCAGACTTGCATTTTTATTTTGAAAAGACAGGGCGAATGAATTCACTGAAGAGGAATCCGGGACCAGATTTACCGGCCTGAAACGAGCTGTGCCTACAATTGAACCGAAAGGAAAATAATAAGTTGCCGAAGCATTTGTTTTACGCACCAGACATCCCGAATCCAAAGTGGAAACAAAACCCTCGTCCCCGAAAGCAATACTGACCTGTATAGCAGCAGGGTCTGGATTTTCAATGAATATCGTATCCTGATTTGTCGCAAACTCAAGGCTGTTCAGATACAACTGATTTAAAACGACCGTATTTATCTTTAGTATTTTTCTCCCAGAGCCTTCAGTGGAAAGGTTATAAAACCTGCTGACACTGTCTCCTTCAATGAATTCATCAGCTCCCTGCAAGTGCACAAAACCGGTATCTCCTGAAAATACAGCTGAATTCAGCCAATTGCCATTCAAATCGTACACCCCGTTTCCCTGTTGAAAACTGCCGTGCAAATTGTAAAAGGAAGAGTCAATAACTATACGGCCGTTGTGCTGACTGTAGGCCATAGAATCGTTTTCAAAAGAACCTTCAACCCTTATTTGAATTCCGTAATCGGTATGAACGAGCTGGCCTTTGTTATACCAAAGTTGTGCATCGGAGATGACGGTCAAAGCCAGAAGAGAAGCAGTAAATACTTTTATTTTCTTCATTTTATTTCTGCTCCCCCAGCTTTTTGATCAATCTGTTAACGAGTAATTGGAGTTCAGCCACCCGATTCCCGAGTGCTTCAAGTTGTTCGGTACGTTCGGCGAGGGCCTGAATGGCAACGGTCATCACTCCATCAATATCGGTTTGGGTAATCCTGTTGTCAAATTCCCCGTATCCAAACATTTGGTTAAAGTCCTGGGCCATCAAACCTATGTGAAGGGGCTGGGTTTTATAAGTATTCAGTTTGCCGTCGGGACGCTGAGCAATAAATTGCCATTCACAGGCCTTCAACTTCAGAAATTTCTGCAAAAGTTCCTCTTTGCTTACCTCCCTGAAATTTTCCTTTACATTTCGATCAGAAACCGACGCCCATCCACCGCCTGAAGCCATTACAGCCCCAGTAGTCTGGTTGACATCACTGTAAAATGCATAGCCTCCTGTAAAGCGGGCAATCATTTGATTGGCCGTCTGTGTTTTTAAATACGGCAGGATTCCGTCCCAATCGCTCAGCGCAACGTTTCCGCTGTGTTCCACAGTTATGTTTCCGCCTATGGCAATACTATTTTGAACACCCCCGCTGATCGTATTGTAATCCCCGATAATATAGGTTGTGCTGCAAGCTGTTCCTTTATTGATATTGTTGGTGCCAATGATAAAATTATCACCCCCTCCGGTACAGGTTGGGCTGACGTTGTTGTTGTCTCCGATTATCCTATTTACGCCACTGTTTGCAGCCGACACGGTATTCATAAAACCAAGTACCAGATTGCCTGTGCCCGAAACTGTTGAAGCATTGGTGCTGTAACAAGTGGCCAGGCAGGTATTTCCCAATCCGTTCACGGTATACCCCATGCTGAAATTTCCTCCGCCACCCCCAGTAACCGATCCTTTGCCAATTACAACATTTCCACTGCCGGTCGATAAACCGGCAGAAGTACCCATTAATCCCAGATAAATGTTTCTGGTAAACGAATCGAACCACAATCCCTGATTTCCGCCCACTGCAAGGGCAAACTGGTTAGCGCCCGGACGGTAAAGACCTGTCGAAGGATCGTTTATAAATGTCAGCTGGGGTAAGGTAAGACCACCATCACCCAGGTAAGTCACACCGTTGGCATCTACCTGAAAATCGTTTCCCCCGATTCCAACACAAAACAGTTTTGACGGATTGCTATAGCCGATACCAATATTTCCGTTACTTAAGATCCGCATATGCTCAAGGTTAGCGGTACGGATGACCAGATCCTGGTTGTCAATTGTTCCCAAAAAGTTTTTGAGGGGTACCGTACCTGAATTTCCTTTGCTCAGCCAGGCAAACGAATCCGTAGAACAAATCCTTGACCAGTTCAGATTTTTTTTATAATAATAGCACTCGTCCTGCCTGTTGAAAACCATCAGCCCCTGCGCAGGACTCAGTATTTCTGGAATGGCCGATGAATCAAGGCGAGGCATTAAAAATCCCTGTGCAGGTGATTCCAGATCCAGGACAGCTGAAGGGTCAGGACTCAGAGTTCCGATAGAGACACTCTTGTTTTGTGCTTGGATTGATCCTGCAATAAGCAGGAAAATAATGTTTTTTAAATTTTTCATAGACTTAGGCTTTTCTGTTTTAAATAGGTATCTGGTTTTATCGTCTGAACATCAGTACTTCATTCATTCCCATAGCCTGATGGTATCCCGATAGTTCTTTGCGGTCATTGGGACTAAGAGCTGTTCCTTCTTTCAGCAGTTCGGCATATTTTTCTTCGTATTCCAGCGATTTCAACTGGTAATCCATTGCTTTTGAAAGCAGCAGCAGTCGCTCTCCCTTTGTTACCTGCACGGCATCCTCTCCTTCAAGGTTCAGGGCCTGATTCAGCTGATGAGACATTTTCATCAGTTCATCACTCATCTGTTTGTATTTCATGGCCAGTTCTACCTGCGTCTGCTCCTGATAGCTCGATCCAACCTGTTGTATAGAATAGGCCGTTTTCAAATTCGTATTCATCCGGTTATTCTGATCAATAACCGATTGTTGAGTATTGAACTGGCTTACGAAAGCATTTACATTTTTAACCGTTGAACCCATGGATTCGTTAAATTTTTTTGTAACACCAGCCCAGGTCAGATTAAACAAATCGGTGTTGTCGCATTTTCCGTAAAAACTCTTTATCAGATTTACAAGAGAAGGGAAGCGCAATTGAAAGTACCTGTCCCCGCCCTTCACGCACAAAACTGCATCCAGCAAATTTTCAATCTGATTGATTTTCAGATTTTTGATATTGTCCAGGTGCTTCAGGTTTTCTTCTGCTTCCTGCATGTAATTTTTCATGTAGTTCAGTTGATTTTCCTGGGTCTGAAGGGTCTGTACCGCCGATTGCGTCAATTTCAGTAATTCCACCGCCTTGGCAATTGCAGTTGTCTGTTGACTGATCTGGGTGGCCTGATTGGTAATCATCACCGACTGGCCCGGGATAGCCAGCACGCCCTGTCCCTTCGCGTTTAAACCCACGCTAAAAATAAAAGCAATAAGCAGTGCTCGTTTCATATTTACTGTTTTTTAACCTGTAGTATATAAAGCGCATAACCTTCCGGCAGGGTAAGCGATCTGGATTTTTGAAGGAGCTGCTTCGCGCTATTTACGGCTCCCCTGCTCATATTGTTAATAGCGTTTCCATAAACCGGATTGGTACTGAGGTTACTGTTCAGATTCGAATTATCGGTGGTACTTGCAACCACTTCATCCACCGGAGCCTGATAAAACAATCCTTCAATCCGGTCATTGTCCATGATGTTGTATTTCACGGGATATTCTCCAAGAGCTGTCTTCACTTTGCTGATGTGTACCAGCACCCTGTTCCCTGAAAAGGCCGCAATTCCATAGAACAAAGAATTCCTTGGAATCCGTATTCCTTTGTAATTCAACTCTTCCAGGTTGCGCACAACCAGGGCTGTGTTGCTCATTAATTTCTGATCCCCATAGACCTCTGCCCTGTAATAGGACTTGCCCGTATCCTGAAGGTCGCTTTCGGCAGAATACACCTTCATCGTTCCGAATACGGTTTTGGTTGGAGCAACGACAGAAGAAGAAGAAGAAGAAGAAGAAACAGAAGAATCCTGAAACAAAGACCGTTCTTTCGGAAGGCGCTTACTTGAGGTTTTAGAATTCGTTAAGGTAGTTTTGAGTAAAATTTCCCTTACCGGTGTCTCCTTACGCTGTTCAATATGCTGTTCAGTTTTTACAACTTTTTCCTCCGGTCCAGGATTCGTATCTTTTTCAACCAATTTTCTCAAATCAAGCTGTACGTATTGCATAGCTGACAATTCTATCTTCGCTTTTTCTTCTTCACTTTTTAAATGATCAAGGAGATCTGTTCTTTTTTCCTTTGCCGGAATCTTACAATCCTCAGGCTTTACATCTTCGATCTTTTTCATTTCTATTTTCTGTTCTTTCCTTTTAAGGGTAATCATCCGAAGAACAATTAGCAGAGCCAGCAAGCCTAGTCCAGAAAGAAAAAGAATTTTTGACAGCTCATTTTTTCCCATTGTGCAGTACCCTTGCTTTTTGAATCTCAGATCCCGGAACCTCTATTTTTAAAATGCGGTCTCCCGATGATTCCCTGAACGAGACCATTAAATATCCCTTTCCGGCCAGACCGAAAGAGGGAATTGCATAACCCAGCGCCCGGCAGGAAAGGGGGTCAATCTGCCGAAACGAGGGAATGGCAAGAGGAAACACATCGAAGCAGTTTTTCTTTCCCTTTTTTGCAAAGCCCTTGAAAAGGTGACGGTAATATTGGAAAGAAATAAAATCCAGCTTATAGGGAATTGAACTTTTATTGGTCAATACAATTTTCAGATACGTAGTTGCAGAATCGTTTCTGATCACCGTAACGGCTGCCTCAATGAACTCAGAAATAAAGCCCATTGAAAAAAGTTCGTTTCGGGTTTCTGCGACACGTGAAATCAGGGAAGATAAGCCTGAGCTTTCAGATTTCGTGTCAGATTCCGTGTCAGATGCAGATTTGGATTCAATTTCGGCTTCAGTTCCCTCCTTCCTGGCTGGCTTCGTCTTTGTAAAATCATAGAAAAACAGTTTATTATCCGGACAATTTTTGATAACCGCATAACAGAAATCCTTTTCTGTTTTAACAAGAAGAGTCGAAACATCTGAATTGGCTTGTTGGGCTTTGATAAAAACAGAACTTCCTTCAATCTGGGAGAAATACGCCATAGGATTTCCGAGGTCTACCAGTTCAACCTTGTCCCTGAATATGAGGTAACTGGTATTGGTACTGGTGCAATAGATGGTATCAATAGTAGATCGGACTGCATGGCCAGACGGAACTACCTGAGCAAAAACGGCCGTTGCTGTTACCAATCCCTGAAAGGCCAGCATCCTTAACCTGTATTTAATTCGTTGGCTCATCGTTCGCCTTTCAGACTGTCCGGATGAAATTTTATTTTTTCAGAAATTCCGGGCTCGTATTTTATCAGATCGAAACGGTTTGCCAGCAAACCGTAGGGATTCTTTTCGCTTCTTGAATCCTCCGTAACAGAAAGAAGTACCCCATAAGGAACCAGATGATTCAAACCCCTCCACATAACGGCTTGTTTGAAATAGGCCCTGACCTGATAAGGCTGAACCATTGCGTTCACAACTACCGAATCGAAATAAATCCGGGTATACGCATTTTCTTTTCTCAACAAATCGTACAGCCCTGATTTTTCCATCAGATCCCGTGTCCTCATTCCCACCGTGTTATCCATAAGGCACAAAGCGGATTCGAGGTTCGGGCCATAAGTATAACTGTCATTTTCAAAAAGATGTTCGAGCAACAGCCGGACCTGATTTTTTATTTCCCAGGGTTGACGCACATTCATATCATTTCTGTTGATCAGAAAGCTGCCAGCATCAGTAGCCACATAAAGCATTTTTGAGTTGCTGTTTTTTTCAGCAACATACAGGCCGGCAAATAGCAAGGTAAAAAACCAGCTAAGAACAATAGCTGTAACTGCTAAGGCTCTGAATTTTATAAGAATTTTAAAAAAATCTACTGTTTCCATTTTTAAATTTGATTATCCTGTTTGGGTATTTCTCCCACCCCTTTAGAGGTAGGGCCCGGAGGTCGTTCATCATAAACGTGTGATTTCGAGATTTTGACCAAAAAATCATTCATCCGGCTTTGGGCCGAAAAAGATGCTCCCATAAATTCAGCCGGAGCCAGCATACTGCCACCCATGCTCATTACTTTTGAGCCCATCCCTCCCAATCTGGTCATAAACTGACTGTGTGCCGCGCCAATGTATTTATTCGTAATATAAGGAACCATCAGGTACATCAGAGCGATACCGATATTCATTACGATTAATCCGTTTCCATCATTGCTCTCCAGCATTCGGTCTAGGTAGGCATTTAATAAACGGTCTAAAACTCCCATCGTCAAAGCCCAGCATCCAGCGCTTAAATAAGCGCTAAGCCAATGCGTAAGCGTTTTTTGAAAAAAGGGAAACATCGAAAGCAAAATAGCCACGGGCCCCGTCGCCATGAGAAACATCATATACAGTTCACGAATACAGTAAATTACCGACCTGGCAACAACAATGATTAAATGGGTGCAGTTCGACACCAGCCAGTCAAGCACATTCGAAAAACCGTCGGTCAGCAGGTTGAAATTATCTTTGCTGTCCGTTTTGTCAATAAGTTGATTCACTTTTTCGGTAAGCGAAGAACCCGAATTATAGTTTCCAAGCGTAGGACCGGCTGCATCCGAGAAATAAGAAATAAGTGCATTTAGCTGAGCCAGCATTTCCTCATAATTGACCAGTGCCAGCAACAAAAAAAGAAAGCGTCCTAATTTCATCAGGTCAAAGGAACGCTCCCCTACTACCCAGCGCGTCATCTGACCGAGAAAAACAAAAGTAAAGGCCAGCAAAACCAGGGGAAGACAAATCGATTTGATCGCAGAGGCAGCCGAAACTGCCGCTGCATACATAGTGGCCACATCGGTGACCCCATAATGCGAGGCAAATTCATTTACGCTTTGGTTAAGTGATGCCGTGTCCATTTATTGGTTTTTAAATGCACCCTTTTCTCGGTCCTCTTCCCATTGCCTGATGGCATACGGCAAATTGCCATAGGCCGATTTGAGTTTATTCAAATGGTTGCGCTCAACAGGATTCGAGGTAAGCAGAGCATGCTCAGCCGGAGGTACTTCCAGCACAAATACATTCGAACAATTCCCTTGTTTGATAAACAACTCCCGGCAATCCTTGCTGATACGTATGCTCGAAACTTTCTGCATCTCTCCCGAAGTCAGACCCAGGGCCAATCCCGTTTTTTTTATTTCGGATTCGGTACTGTGGTTAAGAATTATTTTTGTTTCACACTTGTTTTTAATAATTGCTCCAATGCCATTTTCCAGTTCATCCACCCCCTGCGTAACGATGCACATAGAACCGTTGCATTTGCGAATGGTTCGGTACAGGTATTCCACAAAACCGCCCATGCTTTCGCTGAGCATAGACCAGGCTTCATCCATCGTAAAATATTTCTTATCCTCCGGAAACCTGCGTATAACATCCAACGTAAGTTCAATCAACAGAAAAGAAACAACCGGGTAAATCTTTTTATCATCCTTTATCCTTGCCATATCAAAGCAGACCAACCTGAATTCAGACAGATCCAATGGTTCGGTCGAATTGAAAAGGGTTTTGTAAGGGCCACTGATATAGGGCTCCAGGATGAAGCCGAGATCGTCGAAACGAATACGTTCGAGCCTCCTTTTTAGTTCCTCCTGATCTTTGTTGTTTTTTGCAAAGTCCTTCAGCCAGGCATAGAAACCCGAAAGACAGGGAATTGTTCTTTGCCCGTCATCCCGCTCTGTGAGGCTTCTGTAATAGTGCTCAATAAAATTCTGAAGAATGGGCCATTCTACCGGACTAAAAAATCCGTCCTTCCCTTTTATCAATAAGGATAATAAGGCTAAAATCACAGAAGTCTTGTCTTCCGTAAGAATGTACTTGCCCAGCTTGTCTTTTTCTGTCAGAAACGGATTAAAGGAAATCGGGTTTTCTGGACTGTATTCGAAATAGCGAACATCACTCAGGGGATCTCCCGAACCCAGACCTTCCAGAATATTTTTGTAGGACCCACCTACATCAATGAGTATCTGCCTTTCTTTTCGCTCATACCGCTGCAAAATAAAATGACCGATGGTAAAGGATTTTCCCGATCCCGATGGACCCACACAGATCGAATTCTGATTGTTTAAACTCCTGTCGAACAGGTCAATGTAAACCAGATTTCTGAAACGGTCACAAATGTAATCCCCCTGACTTTTGCTTAAAAACTCATGTGTAAAATTAGCATACGCTGCGGCCAGTTCATTGGTCGTAAGGTTCCAGCGAAGATTTTGACCCGACGCTCCTGGAAGACAGGAGAAAAAACACAGAGCCGTATCAAAGGTTTCTACCAGTGGATGGGTGCTGTAAGTCGACCTGAAAGCATCTCTTACCTTTTGCAATTGCATTTCCCTCGAACGGTCATTGAGGCAAAACACAACAACTTTGCAGGAAACCGAAACGAACTTCAGGTCTTTGGCCCGCACATGAGCTGTAAAATCTTTTAATTCCTGATGTTTCAGTTCGGCACTCTGACCTCCGATTTTTGAAAATACAACCTGTTGGTTGCGTTGCTGATCAAGCTTCTGAAGCTGCAGCCGGGTATCTTCCCGATACCATTCGGTAACTGTAAGGTGTGGAAACTGCAGATAAATCCCAAGCCTGTAAAGATAAGGAGCGTCAATACCGTAGTCATTTTTTACCGAATAAAACGCCTCCTCTCCCATTTGCTCCATGGAAACCACATTCACTTTCCGTTCGCCTACAATCAAGGCGTTTTTTTCATTCAGCATAGCTTTGCAGGTAGAGATACTGTTACTTGCAGCCCCATTACCTAGCGTATATTCGCAATTCAGCATACTGCAATACAGATTCTCCAATTGCCTTGTCGGCATCCGTTCAGCTCTCACCAATCCGCCGGACTGAATCGATTCAACGAACGAAACTCCCGCATTTAGTAAAAGCGAAATACGCTGATTAAGATTTTTAAAATCCCGTGGCTGCAGCTTGCTTCCCCAAAGAAAAGAATTTGAAAACGCGCTTTTCTTCTTTATATTCAGCGTATTGCTGACAATGAAAATATAACTGTCCTGTTTTAAAACGGGCCTCTCGGCAAAATACTTGATCGTTTCCCGTTCGAAAAATTCCTTGGTTTTAAATTTTTCCGCCTGTTTTCCTTCTGGAAAAAAGGCATTCGAGTACACATCGATTTTTTGGATGATAAAATCTTCAGGTAATACACAAAAGGCATTGTCAAATAACTTTCCCAAGCCCTGGTAGTCCTGCTCGCTCAGACTTTCAAAAGGAGCACCCCAAACCTTATAACCTATAGCCACACGTCCATCCTTCATTATCAGGAGGTCGTTTTCAATCCGAAGAAGGGGAATCACCGAAGCCAGATCCTTATCCATTGATTTGAATTTTAAATCCATTATTGGCTATACGCTTTCCTTGAAAAAAATGAAAGGAAAGACTCGAACTTAAAAAACCAGGGTAATTTTGCCTTGCACCAAATCTCAGATAAATGAACAGTGCCCAGGTACTGAGAACGATGAATAGCCAACCGTAAAACCGTATGGAAACACCAATGGTTTGCAACAAATTATTGAGCATAAACAAACCGACAAACCAAATCAGGAGAATTCTGAAATCGCTTTGAGGAAGACCAAACACGTAGCTTGGTTTTGTTATGGTTCTTGGTATATTCATTTTAAAAACTCGCAGAAACGCCGAAAAACGAAAGAATGTCGGAAGCGAAAATTGCCCACAAACCCCAAAAGGCCAGAAATACAATAAACCAGGCCAGATCAATGCCGGCTTCTTGTTGACGAAAAGCCATCTTAAACAAGAGTCTTGCGGCAAACACAAGGGTAAGAATTAGCAATATGGCAGTAACCAATGGTTTCAGCCAGGAATAGAAACCGGCTATTTTGCTGGCCGTTGCACCTTGTCCAAGGGCTTTATCAGCAACTGCAATCAGGGTCAGCAACAGGACGATGAGTCGGCTTCTCTTTTTGATCTTTTTTTCTTCCTTTAACATTTTAGTTTTTTTAAGTTTATTCATTTAACGATTCACCTATAGCCTGCTCTACAGGAAGCAATTCAATCTTATCAGAATCCTGATCTGTTACCTGCTGCTTTTCACCAAGCAAAACATAGATCAGATTCAACAGGGAGTAAAGCATAAACAGCAAGCCTACAAAATCAGCAAAATCAATCTCTCTGCCTGAAACAAAACGCATGAACCCCTGAGCTTTGACCAGACTAAGTACAAGTACCAATCCGGCAAAGGCAATCTGAATCTTAACTTGCCTGCCTTTCAGCAGTACCGAAAAATAATGGGCGATGAACAATTTGTGCATGTATCAAAAAATTGATACGCAAAACTAGAATGCCGGACACCGCAGGATTTAGGTATAAACACCAAAACAGCATAGGCGTAAAACCTAACCCCAAAAAACTTCTTTTCAACACCTTTTCCACAAAAACGCATTTCTGTTCATATCTTGCTCATAAAACAGCCTTGAGTAAACCTTATAAGTAGCGCTGTTTTCGCATTTTTGTTCAATTACACCAAAACGCGTAATTCTTTATGCAAGACAGCCTGTTACGTACGGTTTCCTCCCAGTTTGAGGCCCTGATCCCTCAGAATCCGGAGTCGGTTTTAATTCTTGTCTCTCTTTACAGGAAAATACAGAACAACGAAATCGACGAAGCCTTTACCCAGAAGGACTTTGAGCAGGCCATTGACGAAGTGAGTTCGGCCATGGCCCGCGACAAGCAGATTCAGGTCGAAAATATTTCGAAGAAACTGAGCCAGTATTTTTACACCACCCTTAAAAAGGGGAACGAATACCGCTATCAGCTTACTGTTTTTGCCACCGACCTGGTTCGCATCATGCTTCAGGAGATCCAGCCCGAATTTGAAAGCATCGAACTCATTCACACGTTTAAACGCACGCTGCAGCTGGTGGACGAGGACCTGAAATCGGTCAAGACATTTGAATACTGGCACATGAACCATTACCAGCCCTCGCGGCGGGTGATTCTTTCCCATACCGAAAACCTGCAGCGACTGGTGGACGACCGCACATTGGCCCTGCGGCAGCTGATGAAAAACAACATCGAAAACACCAAGGACCTGATCAACAGCTTTATTTCGATATTTGAAGAACTGGGACGCCAATCCGAAGGTCTCACCCAAACGCTGACCTTCAAGCAGACCATTTTTGACACCATCAAATCGGCAGAATCCAGCTTCCTCAACAAAAAAGATTCCTGGGACGTATACATGCGTATCCGGGGGGATGTCGAGCGGTTTTTCGAGAACATCGACAACCGCATGCTTTCCATCAATGACCGCATTCAGCAATCGGTAAGCAGGCTGAAAACCCTGTACGATACGCTCCAATACAAGCAGCTGTACAAGCTGAAAATGGAAAAACTGCTGTTTTTTATGCTGCGCAATACCAAAACCGACGCCGAAGGAAACCTTGTTTTCCCCGAGCCCATGCAAGGCAAACGCATACCGTATCACCGTTCGAGACTTCCGCAAATACCAAGGCTCGACTTTATGAATGTCGAGCCCGCAGATGTTCCCGACTTCATAGTAGACGAAGCCTATCAGAAATTAAAAGAAGACCAGAACTATACCTTGCTGGCCCGTCAGGAGAGCATATCCAAATGGCTCGAAAGCATGAATGCCGAACTTTTGGCCGGGAAATCAATTCAGTTCAACGATTGGTTCAAGGACATCTACAGCAAAGAAAAAAACCTCGAAGTGCCCATCGATGTCTGTTTCGGACTGATTCAGCGCTATGGCAAAAACAAAGAAATTGAATTTGTAATCGATAAAACAAAACCCTTTCACCCAAAAGAAGATCTGGCATTATGGAAAATGAAAATTCAACCTTCGAATTCTTAACAAGGGAAGCAGCGGCAAAGTATTTTGCCGAAACTGATTTTACCCTGAAACAGGGCAGGCACATACAGCAATATGGCGGAGATGCCAAACTGTTTGATTACCTGTATGACAATTACGAAGACCTGGCAAAGTATTACGAACAGCTGTTCGCTGTGTTTCTGAGAAAAGAAAGCAACGACCGGGAAGAATACTTTTACCTCGATTTTCCCGAAGACGGACATGGCCGGTTTATCAAGGACCGTTACAAAGAACTCGACCCCAGGCATGTTATTTTCGGCATCCTGCTTTTGAATGTGTACAAAGAACGGATGTTCGAGAAAAAAGAAATGAAATGGGAACATCTCGAACAACTGTTTGACGAAAGTGAGAGCCGTGAACTCTGGCAGAAGTTGCTGTACGGAGAAGTAAAAAGGAATTATACACCCCACGAGAAAGAAGAAGTAAAACGAAGGGTCGAACATTCCCTCAATCTGTTTGACAAGCTGGGTTGGATTCAATGGATTGACCCCACCAATATCCATTTTGAAATCATGCCGTCCATCGACCGCATTTCGAGGCTCTACGCCAGGGAAATTGCGAACGTCGAACTGATGAGCGAATATGTACACGAACAGGTTCTGTAACAACACTTAATTTAAGATCAGTATGAGCAAAGAGATCACAAAGGAATTGAACAACAAGTATCCAAGGATTTATTCCCTTTCCACTGTTGGCGTGCGTCAGCACAACAATGCCGATTATTTACTGCACCATACCCGCACCGACTTTACCGGGGACAATGGTCTGGGAAAATCGATCATTGCCGATTTGATGCAGCTTATTTTTGTTCCCAAACGGGACATGTGGAAACCCGGAACCGAAGGCGTTGGCAAAAACGACCGGAGGATCGAAGGTATCCCGCTGAACAAAGACTACGTGACGCATGCCTACACCTTTGTCAACATTGAGCGCTACCAGGGCCACTTTGTAACGATAGGTGCATTTATCCCGAAGAATTCAAGATTGCCGGTAAGACCCTTCATCGTTCAGAAAAGTGATGACTTTGAAAGCAAGACCCTGATGTCTTTCAACAAACCCCTGAAAGCAACCGATTTTGTAAACGAACAGAAACAGGTATTTGAACTCAAGGAACTGAAAGATCAGTTGCTGCACAAATACGACATTCACCTGAAAGATTTCATCAACCACGACGAAATCCAGATCTATTACGAGATGTTGTACAAAAATCAGCTCATCCCTATTGACCTGACCAAGGAAAACAATTTAAAAACATACGCAAAAATCCTGCAGTCGTTTGCTCGCGCAAAAACGCTTGACATTAACAATTCCAGAAGCCTTCAGAACTTTCTGTTTGAAGACAACGACATCATCAGGCAGATTTTCGAAGAACAGAAAGATCAGCTGGTCAGTTACATCCGTCAATACAACAAAAACCGAAGACTGATCGGCGACCTCGAAATCAAACAGACCAAACTGAGCAATCTGAAAACCCTGCACGAGCGTTTTCTGAAAAGCAAAGTAGATCACCTCAAGGCCGATGCCGTTGTTTCTTCCCTGGCCTACCTGGATGCCCAAAACATCACAGACGACAACGAAATACGTCTGAACAACGCATTGGGAAGTCACAAAAAAAATCAGGAAGAAGTGCAACAGCTTTCAGGCACCATCCTGAGGATCTACCAGGAAATGATTTCAACCTCTGCGATCCTGCGGGACAAGCTGAACGACGAACTGCCTTCACTGACCGACGCGAAGATTGACCTCAAGCGCATGGAAGCGAACAAACTCTGGGGACTTGTAAGCCAGCTGGAAAGTATCGCTCCGATTTTTAAAAAATACAAGAACGTAAAAACCATTCAGAAAAAACTGGCTGATCAGGCCGTAATCCGCGAGCAAAAAAGAAAACTTGACCTGCTCAGGGGCATGTCGAGCTACGCTGAATTCGAAAAATCAGAATGGGTGAAAAACAGCGGAGAAGCGTATGAATCCTATCAGCAGCGGCTGATTGAGCTTCCGCAGACAATCGCATCCCTTAAGAATCTGCTTGATATTTACCAAAGCGATACGGGTTCAGACACCTTTCTGCACTGGGCGGTAGATCAGAAGAAAGCGCTTTCCATCGGACAGGAAACGGTTCTGATGCACCTGAAAGACACCCTGCTCAGCAAACCCATGAAAAACGAGGCCGGGTACACTTATACCGTGGATCCTTCGGCCCTGATGAACAGCTTTGAAGAAACCAGGGACGGGGTTTGGCTGGTTTTGGGCGAACTGAGAGAATTCGTGCCTTTTGTCGAAAAACAGAAATTCAACAATGCGAAATCGCTCAAGTCATCGATACAGAAAGACAGCGCCGATCTGAAGACGCAGATCGAAGCCGCACAGACTGAATTTGAAACCATCACCCTGCTTAAAAAAGAGCTGACCGAAATCGGCTTCAACACAGAAACGCTGGAAGCCTACAAGAACAGAAAAGAAGTGGAGAGCTTCGGATTCGACGATTCGCTGAACGAATCGGTGATTCCGCTGATCGAAAACAACATTGAGATCCTCCGGAATTTCGACACCCTGTCTGAACAATACAAAAGTGCAAACGAAGAAGCGACCTCCCTCACCAAACGTCAGACGGCACTTCGCATCGACCTGGACAATGTAAACAAGGACCTTATCAATTACGTGTCCTACCTCGACAGCAATTACAAAAACGCGAAGAAAGGCATCAGGGAACTCGAACCTGAACTGATGGGTTCAAGTATAGAAGAACTGAAGGACCGCAAAAATGAAATTGCCACACAGGTTGAATTGCTGCTTACCAATAAAGAAAATGCCGAACGCAACATCATCTCAAACGAAGGCATTATCGAAAGCAGCAAGGAACGCAAAAAACAGTTGGGCGTAGAGATCGAAAAACTGGCACGGGTTTTTGAAGAGAAACGCAAATTGCTGGAGTCTGAAACAGAACTTAAATTCGAAGATATTCTGGCTGAAAGCAGCAACTACAGCGAAAAAACGCTCAAACGCTTTGAGACCGAATACTTTGAATCCCGCCGGGGCTACGAGCAGGAATTTACGCGCATTGCGCAATCCTTCGAGGAAACCAAAGACCAGAAAAATCCCGAACTCGAGAATGACCGTTTCAATTTCCATACGCTTGTGCGCATACTTTGCGGCAAGCTGGCTCTGGAAGGCATGGCTCCCGAACTGGTAAAGCTCAACGAAGAGATCAAGAAATTCGGAGACCTTCAGGTGGCGATTATTATCAATGTATTCTCACAGGTTGAAAAACAATACAACAACCTGCGCCGCCTGGTCACCGAACTCAACTTCTTCTTTCAGGAAAATAAAATCAGCAGCGGATACGCTTTCCGTATCGACTTCAACGATCGCAAAGACATCAGCATCGACTGGATTTCAAAAATGCGCGAGCGTGCAAAAGTTCAGCGCTTCGGAGCCGACCTGTTCAGTGATATCCAGGGAATCGACACCAGCGACAGCTCTCCCGATAAGCTCATCATCAGCATCGCCCAGGCCTTCAGCCAGGCCCGCAGTTGTGAACTCGAGGATTTGCTGAATCCCAAATATTATTTTGAACTGAAAGTCGGATTGTTTGACGACAAGAACAACAAGTACTCCGGCTCAGGCGGACAGGCCTATACCGCCCTTGCGCTTCTTTGCATAGGAAGGTTGTCTGTCATTCAGCGTGAAAAAGAACGCCCCGGAGTCAAGTTCATCATCATCGAGGAGCTTTCGAATATCGACGACACCAACTTCGGACTCTTCCCGCAAATAGCCGAGCAGTTCGGCTACCAGCTGCTGACCATGACACCAAAGCCCTTCGGTACCTACAGCGAAGACAACTGGTTCCTGCACATGCTGGTTCGCGGAAAGGACAAAGACATCAATTACCAGCCCATGAGTTTCTTTAAGACCAAGAACACCAAGAAACTGCTCAGGGATTATGTCACCGAGTCTGAGAATACAACGGACGTGATGAATAATTAGTCTGCGCCTTTTTTTCGTACTTTAGGGCCGGTATGAGGATTCGCATTGTTTTCTTTTTCCTCTTGATTTTTGTTCCTCTGTTTAACTGTTTCCCTCAGAAGGTTGGACTGGTATTGAGCGGAGGTGGCGCAAGCGGACTGGCCCATATCGGAGTCCTGAAAGCCCTGGAGGAAAACAACATCCCCATTGATTACATTTGCGGAACCTCAAGCGGGGCGCTTATTGGCGCCCTGTATGCAATCGGTTACAGCCCTGAACAGATTGAAAAACTTGTAAAATCAGAAGCTTTCCGGAAATGGACCCAGGGGGAGATCGATACAAAAAACAATTATTACTTCAAAAGGGCCGACGACAAATCTTCCTGGATTCAATTCAAAATCGACCTGAAACAAGGCATACAATCCTCGCTTCCAACCAATATCATTAATTCCCACCCCATCGATTTTGCACTCCTGCAGCTTTTTGCCAAAGCTTCCGCCGAAGCGGGCTACAATTTTGACAGCCTGCTGGTTCCTTTCCGCTGCCTGGCCGCCGATATTGACAGTAACCGTTCTGTTGTTTTCCGCAGAGGCGATCTGGGAATTGCGCTCAGGGCTTCCATGTCCTATCCTTTTTACCTGAGGCCGATTTCGGTAAACGACAAGCTGCTTTTCGACGGAGGGCTTTACAATAATTTTCCTTCGGACATTATGAAATCTGATTTTCATCCCGACTACGTGATCGGAAGCAATGTGACCGGCAATGTTCCTCCTCCCACAGATGACAATGTCGTTTCGCAAATCAGAAGTATGATGACAGGAATTACCAACTATTCATTGCTTTCAGATGCCGGGGTTAAGATCGAGCCTAAAACAGATATCGGACTCTTCGATTTCAACGACCCTCAGAAACTGATCGACAGCGGATACGTCAGCACGATGAGAGTAATGCCTGAAATCAAACGGGCCATGACCGGCAGAATAAGTGCAGAATCCATCCGGAAAAAACGGGAAGCTTTTCTGGGCAACCAGCATCCGCTTGAATTCGGCGCTATTGAAGTAACCGGAGTTAACGAAAATCAGGCCGCATACGTTCAGCGTGTGATGCGGCACAACGACGACTCCCTTTCCCTGGGTAAAATAAAAAAGCAGTACTTCAGACTCTCGGCAGACGAGCAGGTCAAAGACGTTTTTCCGAAAGCAATTTACAATCCCAGAACAGGATTGTACGATCTGGCCCTTAAAGTAAAAAGACAAAAAGATATTGTAGCCTGCCTGGGAGGCGATCTTTCAACCCGGCCCATCAGCGAAGGCTTTGTCGGGTTAAAGTACAATTACTTTGGAAAAGAAGCCGTCACGGCATATGCCAATACGTATTTCGGCCGCCTGTACAACTCCGCCCAGGTCCTGGTTCGCATCGATATTCCGACCCGCATCCCTTTCTACCTCGAACCCTCCGTCACCTACAACCGCTGGGATTATTACAACAGCAGCGAATTGTTCTTTTCAGACATTATCCCTGCCTACCTGATTCAGATTGAACAGCACCAGGAATTAACGGCCGGAATTCCCCTGGCCAATAACGGTAAACTCATGGGAAGCGCAGGCTATACAATAAATACCAACCAGTATTACCTGGGACAGAGTCCTAATTTTGCCCCGACTCCACAGGATACAGCCAATCAGGATAAATTTAACATGTTTGCGGCCAACCTGACGTATGAAAACAACACCTTCAACCGAAAAATGTATCCCAGCAAAGGGCATTATTTTATGTTCAGGATGAGGTACCTGGACGGAACCGAATACAATCAGCCCGGATCGCTGGAACCAGGACTTAAACCCAACAGCGCACAAAGAGACTGGCTCCAGCTGAAGATGATTTACGATAATTATTTTATCACCAGTGGCATCTTCAAATTCGGTTTCCGTCTCGAAGGTGTATACTCCAACCAAAGCCTTTCCTTCAATTATGCGTCCTCCATTCTTGCTGCACCCTCCTTTCAGCCAACAACGGAGACGCAAACCCTCTTTCTTAACAATTACATGGCTTACAATTATATTGCAGGCGGACTCAAAAACATAATCAGCTTCAGCAAGAATCTCGAACTCCGAACCGAAGCCTATGTTTTCAATCCGTACCAGGCCATTCTGGAAAACAACGGAACCGGGCCTCAGGAATACACGGCATACTACAGCCCCGGATCCTTTGCCGTCAAACATTACATCCTGACCACTGCAGCAGTCTATACCACGCCTGTTGGTCCCATAAGTTTCAGCGTGAATTACTACGACCGGGTGACCGGGCCCTTTACCTTTTTATTTCACTTCGGATACACCCTTTTCAACAAAAGAGCGATGGACTGATTACATGTTCCTGCGGTACTGCCCCCCCACCTCAAACAGCGCAGCCGTAATCTGCCCCAGCGAAGAATACTTGGCAGCTTCCATGATCCCCTCAAAAATATTCTGGTTCTTAATGGCGGCGGTCTGAAGTGACACCAGACACGCAGGACCGGCCTGGGCATTGAATGTATGCAGGTGCTCGAGCATTTTGATCTGGTATTCTTTTTCCTCCTGAGTCGCCCGGATAACCTCCTTGGGTACGATGGTCGGAGAACCTTTGGAGGAAAGAAACGTATTGACACCTATGATGGGATATTGTCCGCTATGCTTTAAGGTTTCGTAATACAGGCTTTCTTCCTGAATCTTTCCGCGCTGGTACATGGTTTCCATAGCACCGAGCACCCCTCCCCGTTCGTTAATGCGATCGAACTCGGCGAGCACGGCTTCTTCAACCAGGTCGGTGAGTTCTTCGATAATAAAGGAGCCCTGCAGGGGATTTTCGTTTTTCGCCAGACCCAGTTCCCTGTTGATGATCAGCTGAATGGCCATAGCCCTTCGCACCGATTCCTCGGTAGGCGTAGTGATCGCCTCATCATAGGCATTGGTGTGAAGAGAGTTGCAGTTGTCATAAATGGCATAAAGGGCCTGAAGGGTTGTACGGATATCGTTAAAATCAATTTCCTGGGCATGCAGCGAGCGTCCGGAGGTCTGAATATGGTACTTCAGCATCTGCGAACGTTCGTTGGCCTTGTACCTTAGTTTCATGGCCTTGGCCCAGATCCTGCGGGCCACACGCCCGATGACCGCATATTCAGGATCGATTCCGTTTGAAAAGAAGAAAGACAAATTAGGCGCAAACTGATCGACATCCATTCCTCTGCTCACATAATACTCCACAAAGGTAAATCCGTTGGCCAGTGTAAAGGCCAGCTGGGAAATAGGATTGGCACCGGCCTCGGCAATGTGGTAGCCCGAAATGGAAACCGAATAAAAATTACGGATTTTATTTTCAATAAAATAAGCCTGCATATCTCCCATTACCCGAAGTGAAAACTCGGTGGAAAAAATACAGGTGTTCTGGGCCTGGTCTTCCTTGAGGATATCGGCCTGCACCGTTCCGCGTACAGCAGCCAGTGTGGTTTGCTTGATTTTCTGATAGACGTCTTGCGGCAAAACCCGGTCGCCGGTAATGCCCAGCAGCAGCAGCCCCAGACCATCATTGCCTTCGGGCAACGGCCCCTGATAGGAAGGGCGTTTCACTCCCTTTTCAGCGTAAATCACTGAGATCTTTTTTGTGACCTCTTCTTCCATCTTATGCTGACGGATATACAATTCGCATTGCTGGTCAATGGCGGCATTCATAAAAAATGCCGCCAGAATCGCCGAAGGACCGTTAATGGTCATGCTGACCGAAGTGCCGGGATCAGCCAGATTAAATCCGGAGTACAATTTTTTTGCATCATCCAGACAACAGATCGAAACCCCGGAGTTGCCGATCTTTCCGAAAATATCGGGGCGGTACTCGGGATCCCTGCCGTACAGCGTTACGCTGTCAAAAGCCGTTGACAGGCGCTTGGCCGGAAGACCCAGGGAAACATAATGAAAACGATGGTTCGTGCGTTCGGGACCTCCTTCACCCGCAAACATGCGTGTAGGGTCTTCGCCTTCCCGCTTAAACGGGAATACACCGGCAGTAAACGGAAACTCTCCGGGTACATTTTCCTGCAAATTCCATTTCAGTAAATCGCCCCAGGCCGAATACCTGGGCATACTGATCTTGGGGATCTGTGAATGGGAAAGCGACTCATAATGCGTTTCTATTTTCAGTTCTTTGTCTCTTACCTTGAAAAAATAATAGTCGTTCGAATAGCGCTTCACTTTCTCAGACCACTGGTCGAGAATTTTTTTGTTATTCGGATCGAGCTTCAACTCCAGCTCAGCGTACAGACGCTCGAGCCCCGGCAGCAGGCTTTTAGCAGAGTGTTCGCCCGTGGACCCGTTTTCAGCTTCGCGGGTGCCGTCTTTCAGCACCTCTATGGATTTGCACAACCCATACAACCGCTGGGCGATTTCAGCCTGCTCGTTCACCCATTTGTCGTAGCTGCGGTTATTGGCTGTAATCTCACTCAGGTAACGGGTCCGGTCCGAAGGAATGATAAATATTTTCTCACTCATTTCGTTACCGAAATGAAACACGGTTTTCAGATCCTGCCGGCCTGTTTTTTCGAGCAGTTTGTTCATCACCGCCACGTAGAGGCTGTTCATGCCGGGATCGTTAAACTGCGAGGCAATTGTTCCGAAAACAGGCAACAGTTCATCGGCTGTTTCAAACAGCTGGTGATTTCTTTTGTATTGCTTTTTAACATCCCGGAGCGCATCAAGAGCTCCGCGTTTGTCAAACTTATTCAGGGCAATGACATCCGCAAAATCAAGCATATCTATTTTCTCCAGTTGGGAGGCGGCTCCGTATTCGGGGGTCATGACATACAGAGACAGGTCGCAATGGTCGGTAATCTCTGTATCGCTCTGCCCGATGCCGCTTGTTTCGAGAATGATCAGGTCAAAATTGGCAGCCTTGAGAATGTCAACCGCTTCTTTCACATATTTTGAAAGCGCCAGGTTACTTTGACGGGTAGCCAGCGACCGCATAAAAACGCGGTCGTTGTTGATCGAATTCATCCGTATCCGGTCGCCCAGCAGGGCGCCTCCTGTTTTCCGTTTGGACGGGTCGACGGAAACAATAGCCACCGTTTTTTCAGTTCTGAAGTCCGCCAGGTACCTTCTCACCAGTTCATCCACAAGCGAAGACTTGCCTGCACCGCCCGTACCGGTGATGCCGAGTATGACCGATTTTGATTTTGAAGCCAGTTGCCTGACCTGATCCAAAACCGGTTTTGATTCAACAGGAAAATTTTCAGCAGCTGAAATCAGACGGGCAATGGCTTTGGGATCCCTGGTCGTAAAATGCCTGAGTTCCCCGTTCAGATTCGAACCGGTCGCAAAATCACATTTACTCAGCATGTCATTGATCATACCCTGAAGGCCCATCGAGCGCCCGTCATCCGGAGCATAAATACGGGTAATGCCATAGCGGTGTAACTCTTCGATTTCAGAAGGCAGAATGGTCCCTCCGCCTCCGCCGAAAATCTTAATGTGTCCGCAGCCTTTTTCTTTCAGCAGATCAAACATGTATTTGAAAAACTCATTGTGTCCGCCCTGGTAGGAAGTAAGGGCAATGGCGTTGGCATCTTCCTGAATGGCACAATCCACAATCTCTTTCACGCTCCGGTCATGTCCCAGGTGGATGACTTCCGCCCCGCTGGCCTGTATAATCCTCCGCATGATATTGATGGCGGCGTCATGTCCGTCGAACAGCGATGCTGCGGTAACGATACGCAGTTTATTTTTGGATACGTAGGGCTCTGTTTTTATCATGCGCCGTTCTAAAGTTTTTAGTGGGCTTACTTTTCTTCGTGATACTCCTGCTCTGCATTGATGGCCCAGATGTTTTCTTTTCCGCTCACGTTAGTACGGATATTCCGGACGGCCTCAATAGCCGTCAGCATCGAATGATCCTGGTTGTTGTATTTGTGCATTCCGTTTCTTCCGACCAGAAACAGGTTGCTGAATTGATCAACATAGCTCTTCAGTTCACCAAACCTGTCATAGGTTCCGAAATAGGCGGGATACGTTTTAGGCATTTTAATAACAACCGAATCCAGCACATCCTCCTTAAAAATGATCCCTATATCCGAAAGCTCACGTATAGCCATGGCTTTCATATCACTTTCGCTCAATTCCCAGAGCTCATCTTTTTCATTGCAGAAATACTCAAGGCCTACCCAAACCGTATTCGGATCCTTTACCATAAACGGGCTCCAGTTGTTAAAAATCTGCAGTCTCCCCACCTTGACTTCCGGCTCCTGTATGTATATCCAGTTATCCGTAATATCCGGCAATTTGAGTTTACTGAGCAGCAATCCGACAGTAATAAAATCCCGGTAGATCAGTCCTGATGAAACCTCCCTGACCGTATCAGGAATCTGAGCGTTCATCGCTTCGATCAGTTCTTTCACAGGCATGGTTGAAATAAAATAATCCCCTTCATACCGGGTCTCTTCTCCCGTGACCTGATTTTTTGCGACAACTGCAGTAATTTTTTTATCCTGGGTTTCGATTTTTACAACCTTGGAATTCTGAACCAGTTGTCCGCCCATTTCAGCAACAAGGGAAGCTACTTTTTCCCACATCTGCCCGGGGCCGTATTTGGGATAAAGGAAAAATTCAATCAGGGAGGTGTTTGTGTTTTTCTGATGAATGTCCTTTTCTTTCTTGCTGAAAAGCTTGCCGAAAAAAATGAAGGATGGCCTCCGTAATCGAAAGACCCTTGATACGCTGGGCACCCCATTCGGGACTTATCTCGGTACACTTGATTCCCCAGACTTTCTCCGTATAGTCCTTAAAAAACTGCTTGTACAGGTTTTTCCCGAACCGGTTAATAAAAAAATCTTCCAGATTTTTTTCGGGCTTAATCTGAAACAGGAGGCTTTTCATATAGCTCACCCCGATTAAAAAGGTGTTAAACAGACCCAGTTTCAGTATCGTTTCCGGGGTCAGGGAAATCGGGTAATCAAAAAAAGTCTTATCGTAATAGATTCTCGATTTGCGGCTGCGAACAAGCATAACATCCTCGGCATCTTTGCTGACTGCGGTTGTTGTACGGTTCAGGTCTACGGATTTATTCCGGTAGGTAACCTTGAAATTTTCCTGTTCAGAAAAGATGGGAAGGATTTTCTCCCACCACTCCATAACCTCACTTGATTTTGAAAAAAAACGATGTCCGCCGATATCAATCCGGTTTCCTTTAAAATTGACCGTTCTTGAAATCCCTCCCCAGTATTCGCTTTGTTCCAAAACAACCGGTTCAATGTCCGTGTATTTCTTGAATTCATATGCAGCAGTTAGGCCTGCAGGACCACCTCCTATAATTATGGCTCTCTTTTTGGACATAGAACGTAAAGATACTCAAAGTGCAGTATTCCATTGATAAAAATAGTTGGTCGAATAGGTTTTTTGCCTAAATTGGCCCGATAATAGTAACCATTTAACCCTGAAAATTATGAAACTTATTAGCGCATTGGCAGCCGGGCTGTTTTTGACAATGGCCATTACTTCTTGCTCAAAAGACGGAGCTACGGGACCTGCCGGACCAACAGGACCAACCGGACCAACAGGACCCGGCGGAGGTGGCTCAGGATCGGGAAATACCCTGATTAAAGACACCATGTACACCTATACCAGTGCCGACTGGAGCTCTGCGGGAAGCTATGATTACATTTATGTAAACGACCCGCAGATTACAGATACTGTGGCAAACGGAGGAACAGTAAATGTATATTGGTCTGCTACCGGATACAACTGGAACCCGCTGCCTGAAATTTCAGGCTCTACCACTTTCGGGTTCAATATCAATGCGACTTCCAAAACCTATTTGCCCGCAGATCAGCTTACCCTGTTCTTTGCAGGCGGAGGAAACGCAAATACCTCGTACAGCGAAACAACCATTTATGTCAGAATCGTTTCTATTTCTGCAGCTGGCATGAAAAAATACCCTTCGGTGAACTGGAAAGATTACACCCAGGTTAAAGCTGTTTTGGCGAACGAAAAAGTGAACTGAGCCCGGCTCCTGCAAGAATACACAGCAGCGGAACGATAGGAATTTTATGCCTGTACATGCCTACAATTCCTGTTAAACTCGCAAAATAGAGTATAGTCAGAAGAAAGAAAAGAAGCACACCGGTGCTTCTTTCTTTTTTCAATTGAATCAGTCCCAGGAAGCTTCCCAGGTATTGAATAGCCAGTAACAGGGCAATCAGGATTCCAAGGGCTGTTTCGCGGACATTATCAGGATTGAAGTTTTTTGAAATCCGGGCCGGATTCAGTTCGGCAAATTCATAACCGGGCTTTGCCCGGGACCATCCGAATGAATTCGCCATACCCCGGTTGCCAAGGGAAAGAAACATATTCACAGCCCCCATCAGGTGAGCCTTGGCGTATTCGAGTTTGTGTTTCATCAGGTAAGCGATACCCACTTTTTCGAAAATCCCGGCCTGTTGAAAAACATCGCTTGTGGCTCTGAAGCCCATCGAATCGGCTTTTGCCTGGAAATACGTCCTTGATGCATCCAAGGGCTGCTTTTCGATTTTAGATTTGAGCAGGCACATGTTCAAAAACATCGAGTGCCCCTGCAATGTAGAAAAACTCCAATGCCCGTACTTAACATAGTTACGGGAAGTCCAGCAACAGACAATGCCGGCGAAAATAAGCGCTGAAAATACGGCAGACCTGATTTTCTGCGGCATCCCCTTCCCGGGAAGAACTAAAAGTAAACTCAGAGGAACGATCAGATACAGGAAGGCAATGGGCCTTGTCAGGCAGGCCAGCCCCAGTAAAAAAGCCCCCATTCCCGGCATCTTAAATGGGGAAACCTTGTCGTAAATTCCTTTCAAAAAGAAATACACGGAGGATAAAAACAAAAAGGTAAACAACGTATCGGTCAGCAGTTGATTTGCAGCGTACGCAGAATGAATATCCAGGACAAAAAGCAAGGCTGCAAGGCCGGCAATTTGGGTCGTGTTAAAAAGCAGAACCGATAGTTTGTACACATAAACAACCGTCAGCAGGCTGAGCAGGATTTGGATAAGCAAAGCTGTCCATGGCCGTTCGCCGAAAAGCCAATAGACTGCAGCCAGAAACAAGGGGTAACCAGGAGTCCTGAAGGTGTCCGACCTTGAAAAAATGAATCCCGAAGCCTCTACTGCGCTCATAGACCTGACATCCGCCGTATCTTTTACGGGAGCAAAAGAGTGATTGCGCAAAATATTCAGGGCAAGTTCATGGTAGCCTTTTGAATCGCTGACCAAAATTGTATCGGAGACCACATCGCTCCTCCAGGGAGCAATCATCAGAAAAAACACCAGCTTCAGGAACAGATTCAACAGCAGAATGTATTTCAGCGGAAGGATCGCTAATTTTTTCATGTTCAGACGGCTTTTGGGGCTGACATAGCGGTTAAGAATGCGGCAAGGGATCCGGCAAGGTTTTTTCTCGAATAACTGTTTATCAATTCTTCTGAAGAAATTTTCAATTGCCCGTTTTTGAATTTGTCGTAATACTCCCGAATCAGTTTTTTGGTCATTGCGTAATCCCCGAATCCTGCCACTGTTCCGGCCTTCAGCTCATGGACGATCCTCGAAGTGTCTCCGGTTAAACTTCCGATAACAAATACAGGCCGTTTGGCGGCCAGGTATTCAAACAACTTTCCGGGTATAATACCAAGGGTATTCGGCGTATCGTTCAGGGGAAGCAACAGTATGGGTGATTTTCTCAGGCTTTCGATTACCTTTTCGTGATCCATGTATTCTACGATTTCTGTTTGCTTTTCCAGCCCGTTCTCCTGAATACTTTTAAGCACTGACACATCGTTTTTACCGGTTAACCTGACCTTCAGATCACCGGCGAACCCCGGTATTTCCCGGCACAATTCGGCCAGAGCCTTCCAGAAATTATGCGGATTGCGGTCTTTGTTCATCGAACCGATATGGTGAAACAGAAAGCCCGGATACGTTTCGCTTTCATTGCCCGGGAAGTCATCCTCGTCAAATCCGTTGGTCACAACCCGGACGGGCCGGCCTGCAATTTTTTCAAGGTCCGCAGCCCAGTTGCGGCTCACGGTAACCACCTCATCCGCACGCTGGAGCACTTCTTTTTCAAGACGTTTGTGTTTGGCATCCGCCCGGGCGCTCAGCATCAGCTGATCGTAAAAGTCGATATCCGTCCAGGGGTCCCTGAAATCGGCCAGCCAGGGTATTCCCAATTCCTTTTTCAGTCCCAGCGCTATTAAATGCATGGAGTGCGGGGGACCGGTAGAAACAATAGCATCCACCCGGTTTTTTTGCAGGTAGGAAGTCAGGTACTTAACCGAAGGCCTGATCCAGAAACACCTGGCGTCCGGGATAAAAAAATTTCCCCTGATCCAGACCGATAATTTTTCAGCAAGTTTCGGCTTGTCAGATTCGGCTAAAAATCCGGTATTGATTCGTTCGGTCTTCTTTTGTCCGATCAGACGCTTGTAAAAAAAATAGGGCTCCCAGATGGGCCTTCGCAGAACTTCTAGTCCAACAGGCACATCCTTCTCAAGCGAATCATCGGTAACAGGCGCTTCTCCCCCCTTTGCCGTATAGATAACCGGCTCCCAACCGAAAAGCCTCAGGTATTTGCTTGTCTTGAGCCAGCGCTGAACCCCTGAGCCTCCGCTGGGGGGCCAGTAATAGGTAATTATGAGTACTCTCCGGGCCAATTCAGGTCAGAATAACGGTAGCTATTGCTTCCAGAATGCGGCGGGTAGATTGGCCGTCCCACAAAGCCGGAACTGCCGATTTCTTTTGAGGAGCAAACAGTCGCTCGCAAATCTGCTTCACATCAAAGGGAAGCAGTTCGTTGGAGCCCTCACGGATAGTAACCGGCCTTTCGGTATTCGGCCGTAAGGTAAAACAGGGGACTTTCCTGAAGGTCGTTTCCTCCTGAACTCCTCCGCTGTCGGTAATGACTTTTGCACTGTCGAGCAGCAGTTTCTGAAAAGAAAAATAGTCCTGGGGCCCAGTGAGCACCACCTTTTTATTTTTTTCCAAACGGTCGGTCAATCCGAAGCGCTGAAGATTGTTTAAGGTCCGCGGATGCACGGGAAAAACCACAGAATATTGTTTGGTAACCGCGCTTATCAATTCGATAATTTTATTCAGTCCTTCAGGGGTATCGACATTGGAGGGCCTGTGCATGGTTACCAGGACATAAGCCCCGGGAGAAATCTTCAGCCGCCGGAGTATGTCACAGGAACGAATCGAGTCGTCAAAGGCAACAAGGGTATCGATCATGGTATTACCGACCATAAAAACAGCCGCGTTATCTTTTCCTTCCTTCAACAGGTTTTCCATGCCGCTGGGCTCGGTAACGAAAAAATAATCAGCCAGGTCATCGGTCAGGATGCGGTTGATTTCTTCGGGCATGCCTCTGTCGTAGCTCCTGAGTCCGCTCTCCACATGGGCCAGTTTCACACCCAGGCGGTTTGCGGCAAACGCAGCCGCAACCGTCGAATTGACATCCCCCACAACCAGCAACAGGTCCGGCTGATACGATTGGAGCGTAACTTCAAGTTTGGACATAATCTCGCCGATTTGGGAAAGCGGTGTGGATGCCGTCAATTCCAGATAAAAATCAGGAAACACCTTCAGCTCTTCAAAAAAAACAGTTGACATTTTGTCATTGGAATGCTGGCCGGTATGAATAATCTTCAGTTCCAGCCCGGGGTAGTACTGTTCAGCGACCTTCCTGAATTGAGTGACCTTGATAATGTTGGGCCGGGTACCGACTACAATTAAGATTTTTTTTTTCATATCAGGCTTTCGGTCTGAACTGATTTTTGCCCTCCATAAATAATGAGGCGGCTACGCTGAGTAAAAGCAGGGCAGACATCGCAAACGAAATTCCCTCCCCTGTTTTATAGACCGTCGGTTCGAATTTGTAAACAATGCTGTGCTTGCCGGCCGGAATGCGCATAGCACGCAATACATAATTCGCCCTGAAATGCGGACTGAGTTTGCCGTCGACATAGGCATTCCATCCGTCCTTGTAATAGATTTCAGAAAAAACAGCCAGTTGTTCTGAGGAGGAATTCGATTCATAGCTCAGCTCATTGGCTTTATAGGACAGCAACTGAATATGGGCCTCCGGGTCGGCTTTGGGCGTAAACTGATCCAGTTCATTTTTGAAGCGCTCATCCACGATAGTAGTCGTACGGGGATTAAAATTGCTCAAAGCGGTTATTTCAGAATCGGCCGTTTTCACAAACCTGACCGTACTGACAAACCAGGCATTTCCAAGAGCTGAAGGGTTTTGCAAAGGGGCTGCATCCGGATTGTAAATAACATAGCGGGTATTGAGCATGTTCAAAACCGGAAGGCCCGAAAATGCAAACCGTATCGAAGAATCGCTTGGATGTGATTTCAGTGTTCCGGTAATCGTCTCTATGCATTTGTCAATCTGAAAATCAATTAATTCCTGATAGCGCTTCATTTTGGCACCATGGTAACCCCCGATTGATTTATGCCAATAGGAAGTGCTTGCGTCATTGAAGGTGCTCAGGGAAATATTCAGCACCCGGTAATCGGGATCCTTGTCTTCCAGTATTTTTTCATCAGCCGGAGACTTTGTAAAAGGAACCTGAGTTCTGGCTTTGGGTACAAAATTTTCAGTACCCAGGTAGCGCCGGTCCACACTCCACATATCGGCAACAATAAAAAAAGCGATCGTAAGAACAATGTAAACCCGGTCAATTTTAGCCTTGAAATACATCCACAACACCCCTGCCGACATACTGATGAGCAAAAAAGTCCTCAGTACATCTGCTTTGAAAATGGCCTTGCGCGCTGTTTCAAGATTATCCAAAAAGGACTGTGCTGTAGCAGGAGGGTTTCCGCCCTGGATAATCTGATTCTTCATGGAATCGTATTCATCCGCTTTGAAAAAATCCAGCATCCCCGGGAAAATGT